>Ga0160449_1000028_pt1 | contig 285903 bp, 252 predicted proteins | sample HID1975I_E1MG_FD_108216 | JGI IMG/M metagenome (GOLD analysis project Ga0160449, IMG submission 108216) | Enriched soil microbial communities from UW Madison campus, WI, USA - HID1975I_E1 MG | ecosystem: Environmental > Terrestrial > Soil > Unclassified | place: USA: Madison, Wisconsin...
CCGGCAAGAAAATCGTCGCTACGCGATACCCTCAGCTTATTCCTTCCGGCTTCAGGTCGGGCGCGATCCTACATCCATGTAGGTCACGCCCTCTCGGCGCATCCATGCGCCTCGCCCCGGCCTGCAGGAAACGCTTCGGCGATTTTCAGCCGGACCAGGGTATCGCTGTAAGTGATTTATTCTCTTGTCATTATTCCGTTGCTTTAAGATTAAAAATTACTGGGGATTGGTCAGCCCACAGGAGAGGGTACAACCATTAAAAAAGGCAACTTGCGTTGCCTTTTCGCTTTTACCTTGTCACGGGGCGTTGTTTATCAGGCCAGCGCCTTAGTGATCTTCTCGTACAGATCCCCGGACAGATTATCCAGCCCTTTCAATTGTTCCAGCGCCGCACGCATCTTCGCCTGACGTTTTGCATCATAGCGTTTCAGGCGGATCAGCGGCTCAATCAGACGTGACGCCACCTGCGGGTTACGGCTGTTCAGTTCCGTCAGCATCTCCACCATAAACTGGTAGCCGCTGCCGTCTTCCGCATGGAAGGCAGCCGGGTTGCTGCTGGCAAAGGCACCAATCAGCGAACGCACGCGGTTCGGGTTGCTCAGGGTGAAAGAGCGGTGCTCAAGCAGGCTGCGCACTTTGTTCACCACACCTGCCTCTGGGCTGGTGGACTGCAGAATAAACCACTTGTCCATTACCAGACCGTCCTGATGCCATTTGTCGTCATACGCCTGCATCAGCGCATCGCGGCATGGCAGTTCCGCCGCCACGCTCGCCGCCAGGGCCGCCAATGCATCGGTCATGTTGTCCGCGCTGTGGTACTGCTTGCTCACCAGATCGTTTGCGAGTTCTGTTTCGCCAAACGCCAGATAGCGCAGGCAGGTGTTACGCAGCGCACGCTTACCAATATCAGCATGCTCAACGCGGTACTCATCCAGCTTGTTATGGTGGTAAAGCGCCAGGAACTCATCCGCCAGCTCAGTCGCCAGGGTACGGGTCAGGGCTTCGCGCACCGTGGTAATGGCAATTGGATCGATGATATCGAACAACTCGGCGATTTCAGTCGCCGACGGCAGGGTGAGGATCTCCGCGGCCAGTGCCGGGTCGATCTTCTCGTCCAGCAGAATGGCGCGGAAAGCGTCGGCAACGTGAGCCGGCAGCGACAGCGGCTGGCCCTGCTGGTGACGCGCGACGTTCAGCTTGATGTAGGTCGCCAGCAGGCTCTGGGCGGCATCCCAACGCGAGAAGTCGTTACGCGCGTGACGCATCAGGAAGGTCAGCTGCTGGTCGCTCCACTTGTACTCCAGCTTAACCGGCGCAGAGAATTCGCACAGCAGCGCAGGCACCGGCTGGAAGTAGACGTTATCAAAGACAAAGGTCTGCTCAGACTGGGTCACGTTGAGGACGTTATGCACCGGATGACCGTCTTTTTTCAGCGGGATAACCTGGCCTTCGTTGTCGTACAGTTCAATCGCAAACGGGATGTGCAGCGGGTGCTTCTCTTCCTGCTCGGCAGTCGGCGGCGTCCGCTGGCTAATGGTCAGGGTATACAGTTCGGTTTCCGGGTTGTAGTCATCCTTCACGGTGACAACTGGCGTACCCGCCTGGCTGTACCAGCGGCGGAAGTGCGACAGATCCACATTGGAGGCGTCTTCCATCGCCTGCACAAAGTCATCGCAGGTAGCTGCACTGCCGTCATGACGCTCGAAGTAGAGCTGCATCCCTTTCTGGAAGTTCTCTTCACCCAGCAGGGTGTGGATCATACGAATAATTTCGGAACCTTTCTCATACACCGTCAGGGTGTAGAAGTTGTTCATTTCAATAACTTTATCCGGACGGATCGGGTGCGCCATCGGGCTGGCGTCTTCGGCAAACTGTAACCCACGCATGGTGCGCACGTTGCTGATGCGGTTAACCGCACGTGAACCCAGATCGGAGCTGAACTCCTGATCGCGGAACACGGTTAAGCCCTCTTTCAGGCTCAGCTGGAACCAGTCGCGGCAGGTCACGCGGTTGCCGGTCCAGTTGTGGAAATACTCGTGACCGATCACCCGCTCGATATCGAGGTAGTCTTTATCGGTGGCGGTATCGGTACGCGCCAGCACGTATTTGGAGTTAAAGACGTTGAGGCCTTTGTTCTCCATCGCGCCCATATTAAAGAAGTCGACGGCAACGATCATATAGATGTCGAGATCGTATTCGAGGCCGAAGCGCTCTTCGTCCCACTTCATGGAGTTGATAAGCGAGGTCATCGCCCACGGGGCACGATCGAGGTTGCCGCGATCGACAAACAGCTCCAGCGCCACGTCGCGACCGGAACGGGTCGTGAAGGTGTCGCGCAGGACGTCAAAATCACCCGCCACCAGCGCAAACAGGTAGCACGGTTTCGGGAACGGATCCTGCCATTGCACCCAGTGGCGCCCATTTTCCAGCTCGCCCTGCCCGACGCGGTTGCCGTTGGAGAGCAGGAACGGGTATTTGGTTTTATCAGCGATAATTTTGGTGGTAAAGCGCGCCAGAACGTCCGGGCGATCCAGATACCAGGTGATATGGCGGAAGCCTTCAGCTTCGCACTGGGTACACAGCGCCTCACCTGACTGGTACAACCCTTCCAGCGCGGTATTGGCCGCCGGGCTGATTTCGTTAACGATGCGCAATGTGAAGCGCTCTGGCAGGTTATCCAGTACCAGCTGGTTATCTTCTTCTTTATAGTCAGTCCAGGCCTGGTCGTTCACCTGCACTGAAATCAACGTCAGATCTTCGCCATTCAGGCGCAGCGGAACCGCGGTGGCGTTATGGCGCGTCACCTGGCTGACCGCCGTGACAACGGTTTTAGTGGCATCCAGGTCAAAAGTCAGATCGATATCGCTAATCAGGTAATCCGGCGCACGGTAATCGTGGCGGTATTTGGCTTGAGGCTGTTGTGTCATAGAAAACCTTTTGCATCGTTTGTCGAATGTCGAATAGCAAACCAGTCTATTCCTGTTGTGTAGATCGCGCTACGCAGAATGTTCATCTTTTCAGGCACAAACGCCCTATTTGCTACATTTATATAACATGCGGCACAAATTGCCCTCGACCCTCCCCCAGGCTTGTGGTGTGATCGGGGTTCAATAAATCGCTAAACAAGGTATACTCCAGCGGTTTCAATAGTTGTTTATTGTACTAAACGCTCCCGTGAGAGGATGCTACTGCGGCCTTATGACTCAATTCGCTTCTCCTGTTCTGCATACGCTGCTGGATACCGATGCGTATAAACTGCACATGCAGCAAGCCGTTTTTCACCAATACGACGACGTACAGGTCGCGGCTGAGTTCCGCTGCCGGGGTGACGATCTGCTTGGGATCTATGCCGATGCCATCCGCGAGCAGGTTGACGCGATGCAGCATCTTCGCCTGCGTGACGATGAATTCCAGTGGCTTTCCGGCCTGCCCTTCTTTAAAGAAGACTACCTGCACTGGCTGCGGGAATTCCGCTACGATCCGCGTCAGGTCACCATCACCAACGATAATGGCAAACTGCATATTCGCCTCGAAGGCCCCTGGCGCGAAGTGATTATGTGGGAAGTGCCGCTGCTGGCGGTGATCAGTGAACTGGTCCACCGCTACCGTTCGCCTGACGCGAACGTTGAGCAGGCGCTGGAAACCCTGGAGAGCAAGCTCGTTGAGTTCTCGCATCTGACCGACACGCTGGATATGTCGCGTTTTCGTCTGATGGATTTTGGCACCCGTCGCCGTTTCTCCCGCGAGGTGCAGCAGGCCATTGTCGAACGCCTGCAGCAGGAGCCGTGGTTTGTCGGCACCAGCAATTACGATCTTGCCCGCCGTCTGAACCTGACCCCAATGGGCACTCAGGCGCACGAATGGTTCCAGGCGCATCAGCAGATCAGCCCGGAACTGGCTACCAGCCAGCGCGCGGCGCTGGCTGCCTGGCTAACCGAATACCCGACTCAGCTCGGCATCGCCTTAACCGACTGCATTACCATGGACGCCTTCCTGCGCGATTTCGGACCGGAATTCGCCACGGTTTATCAGGGGCTGCGCCATGATTCCGGGGATCCGCTGGAGTGGGGTGAGAAAGCCATCGCCCATTATCATAAGCTTGGCATCGACCCGCAGAGCAAAGTGTTGGTCTTTTCTGACAATCTCGACCTGCCAAAAGCAGTAGCGTTATACCGCCATTTCTCCTCGCGGGTTAACCTCAGTTTTGGCATCGGCACCCGCCTGACCTGCGATATCCCCCAGGTAAAACCACTGAATATCGTGATCAAACTGGTGGAATGTAACGGCAAGCCGGTAGCGAAACTGTCTGACAGTCCGGGCAAAACCATTTGCCATGACAAAGCCTTCGTCCGCGCACTGCGAAAAGCCTTCGACCTGCCGCAGATAAAAATCGCCAGCTGATCGTTCAGGGGAGCCATTCGCGCTCCCTTTCTTTTATTTATTTATCAATTCTTCCGTTAACATTGCGAAATCTGCTTGTCTGATGGCAGATGCCAGGTAACATAGATATCCCCCATTGAAGGGGATACAGATTTTATTTTTGGACTACATAGAGAGACTATTATGAGCGTTGTGCCTGTAGCCGACGTACTCCAGGGCCGCGTAGCCGTTGACAGCGAAGTCACCGTACGTGGATGGGTGCGTACCCGCCGAGATTCAAAAGCTGGCTTTTCTTTCCTGGCCGTCTATGACGGTTCCTGCTTTGATCCTGTACAGGCCGTCATTAATAATTCTCTGCCCAATTACAATCAGGAAGTGCTGCGTCTGACGACGGGCTGTTCTGTGGTTGTCACCGGCAAGATTGTGGCGTCTCAGGGTCAGGGCCAGAGCTTTGAACTGCAGGCGACATCAATTGAAGTGACCGGCTGGGTTGAAGATCCGGATACCTATCCGATGGCGGCAAAACGCCACAGCATTGAGTATCTGCGTGAAGTTGCCCACCTGCGTCCGCGTACCAACATGATTGGTGCCGTCGCACGCGTGCGTCATACCCTCGCCCAGGCGCTGCATCGCTTCTTCCATGAGCAGGGCTATTTCTGGGTCTCCACGCCGCTGATCACCGCCTCCGATACCGAAGGCGCGGGTGAGATGTTCCGCGTCTCCACGCTGGACATGGAAAACCTGCCGCGCACGCCAGAAGGCAAAGTGGACTTCGACAAAGATTTCTTTGGCAAAGAGTCCTTCCTGACCGTTTCTGGTCAGCTGAACGGCGAAACCTATGCCTGTGCCCTGTCCAAAATCTACACCTTTGGTCCAACCTTCCGTGCAGAAAACTCCAATACCAGCCGCCACCTGGCGGAATTCTGGATGCTGGAGCCGGAAGTGGCCTTTGCTAACCTCGACGACGTTGCAGGTCTGGCAGAAGCGATGCTGAAGTACGCCTTCAATGCCGTACTGACCGAACGCGCAGACGACATGAAGTTCTTCGCGGAACGCGTCGACAGCGATGCCATCTCCCGTCTGGAACGTTTCGTGTCGGCTGACTTCGCGCAGGTGGATTACACCGATGCGGTGACGATCCTCGAAAACTGCGGGCAGGCGTTCGAGAACCCGGTTTACTGGGGTGTTGACCTCTCCTCCGAGCACGAACGTTATCTGGCCGAGAAGCACTTCAAAGCTCCGGTAGTCGTGAAAAACTACCCGAAAGACATTAAGGCGTTCTACATGCGCCTTAACGAAGACGGTAAGACCGTTGCGGCGATGGACGTGCTGGCCCCAGGCATCGGCGAAATCATCGGTGGTTCTCAGCGTGAAGAGCGTCTGGATGTGCTGGATGCCCGTATGGCTGAAATGGGCCTCAACAAAGAGGACTACTGGTGGTATCGCGATTTACGTCGTTACGGTACCGTCCCGCACTCTGGTTTCGGGCTCGGCTTCGAACGTCTCATCGCCTACGTGACCGGCGTACAGAACGTGCGTGATGTAATTCCATTCCCGCGTACCCCGCGCAGCGCCACATTCTGATTTTCGCGTAATTCATGGCCAGCATCCGCTGGCCATTATTTTATTCTGCACTGTCAACTTATGTCAGTTGAAAGTCAGCGTCGTTAAAGTGCAACCCCGCAAGATCCACTCCTCTGTTACGCAGTGTTTCCATGAAATATCTCTGAACAAAAAATAAACCGTATTATTATTGCGCCTAATGCTTTTCTTAAGCATTAGCACAATTATCAGTCAAATACCTGGCTATCCAGAAGTCCATAATCAGAAATAAGAAAAACAGTATGCTAATGGTTCGCGCCATAAAAAAAGATGTTATCTAAAATTATTATAAGCAATTCATATAGATAGAAATGGAGGAGGTTTAATTTTCGCCACTCAACGCCGAAGTTTGAGATAGTTCACAAAGTTCCTTAAAATACATGTTTTGTTACATATACTTTCTTCTTGTAACCGATTCTTGATGTTTGTAGCACTTTCAGGCTAGCGAAACGGTTATTTGAATGGAAAGATGCCTGTCAGATACATAAAGACACCAAACTCTCATCAATAGTTCCGGAAATATTTATTGACAGAATTTATTGACGGCAGTGGCGAGTGTCATAAAAAAACCAATGAGGGTAATAAATAATGATGAAGCGCAATATCCTGGCAGTGGTTATCCCTGCCCTGCTGGCAGCCGGTGCAGCTAACGCAGCAGAAATCTATAACAAAAACGCTAACAAGCTGGACTTCTACGGTAAAGCAGTAGGCGAGCACGGCTGGACCACCACTGGTCACTCCGATAACTCCGACAGCACCTATGCGCGTATCGGCTTCAAAGGCGAAACCCAGATCAACGACCAGCTGACTGGTTACGGTCACTGGGAATACAACATGAACGCCTCTAGCGCTGAAGGCGCTCAGAGCACCAACACCCGTCTGGCATTCGCGGGTCTGAACTTTGGTGATGCAGGTTCTATCGACTACGGCCGTAACTACGGCGCAATCTACGACGTCGGCGCTTACACCGATATGTTCGTTGTATGGGGCGGCGACTCCTGGGTTGCTACCGACAACTTCATGAACGGTCGTTCTGCTGGCCTGTTGACTTACCGTAACAGCAACTTCTTCGGTCTGGTTGATGGCCTGAGCCTGGCTCTGCAGTATCAGGGTAAAAACGAGCGCAGCAACGTTGTTGCTCCAAGCGTAAACGACCAGGGCCAGATCACTCTGGGCCGTGCGGGTAACGGCGCGAAAGGTAACGGCGAAGGCTTCAGCACCTCCGCACAGTACGATTTCGGCGAAGGCTTTGCGCTGGTAGCAGGTTATGAAACTGCTGACCGTACCGACGAGCAGGTTGCAGCAGGTAACTCCGCTGCATGGGCAAGCGCTGGCGGCAGCCGCGCTGAAGCATGGGCAACTGCTGTTAAATATGATGCGAACAACATCTATGCTGCAGTTTCTTACGCTCAGACCTACAACATGACTCGTGAAGCTGACAACAACTTCGCTAACAAAACTGACAACCTGGAAGCGGTTGTACAGTACCAGTTCGACTTCGGTCTGCGTCCTTCCCTGGGCTACGTCCAGTCTCAAGGTAAAGACCTGAAAGCACGTGGCGGCTTCTCTGGCGGCAACGAAGATCTGGTTAAATACATCGAGCTGGGTTCCTGGTACTACTTCAACAAGAACATGAACGTGTACGCAGCGTACAAATTCAACCTGCTGGACGACAGCGCATACACCGAAGCTGCTGGCCTGTCTACCGACGACCAGGCTACTGTGGGTATCGTTTACCAGTTCTAATCAGTACACCACTTTGTTATATGTCTAATAAACAGGGCTTCGGCCCTGTTTTTTTATGTCCGAAAGCAAAAAGTGGCGACTTTTGAAAAGCCGCACGCTTTTCGTCGCAAACGGTTGGCATTTTGTAAAACTATCGTTAACCTGATAGCGGATTTCACTTCTGTAATCACAATGGAACTTCGTCATGTTTGAGAACATTACCGCCGCCCCTGCCGACCCTATTCTGGGCCTGGCCGATCTGTTTCGTGCCGATGACCGCCCTGGAAAAATCAACCTGGGTATTGGTGTCTATAAAGATGAAACCGGCAAAACCCCGGTGCTGACCAGCGTTAAAAAAGCCGAGCAGTTCTTGCTGGAAAACGAAAACACCAAAAACTACCTTGGCATCGATGGTATCCCGGAATTTGGTCGCTGCACTCAGGAGCTGCTGTTCGGCAAAGACAACGCGATCATCAGCGACAAGCGTGCCCGCACGGCACAAACCCCTGGCGGTACCGGTGCGCTGCGCGTGGCGGCGGATTTCCTGGCTAAAAACACCGACGTTAAAACCATCTGGGTGAGCAACCCAAGCTGGCCAAACCATAAAAGCGTCTTTAACTCAGCGGGTCTGGAAGTGCGTGAATACGCCTACTATGACGCGGTGAACCACACTCTGGACTTTGACGGCCTGCTGGCCAGCCTGAGCGAAGCGCAGGCGGGTGATGTGGTGCTGTTCCACGGCTGCTGCCATAACCCAACCGGTATCGATCCGACGCTGGAGCAGTGGGAACAGCTGGCAAAACTGTCCGTTGAAAAAGGCTGGCTGCCGCTGTTCGACTTCGCCTATCAGGGCTTTGCCCGTGGTCTGGAAGAAGATGCAGAAGGCCTGCGCGCGTTCGCCGCGCTGCACAAAGAGCTGATTGTTGCCAGCTCCTACTCCAAGAACTTCGGCCTCTACAACGAGCGCGTAGGCGCCTGTACGCTGGTCGCGTCTGACGAGCAAACCGTTGATCGCGCATTCAGCCAGATGAAATCCGTGATTCGTGCTAACTACTCCAACCCGCCAGCACACGGCGCGTCAGTGGTTGCCACTATTCTCAGCAACGACGCCCTGCGCGCCATCTGGGAACAGGAACTGAACGACATGCGTCAGCGCATTCAGCGCATGCGTCTGCTGTTCGTGAACACCCTGGCGGAAAAAGGCGCGGATCGCGACTTTAGCTTCATCATCAAACAGAACGGCATGTTCTCATTCAGCGGCCTGACCAAAGAACAGGTTCTGCGTCTGCGTGAAGAGTTTGGCGTGTACGCGGTGGCATCCGGTCGTGTGAACGTGGCAGGCATGACGCCAGATAACATGGCGCCGCTGTGCGAAGCGATTGTAGCTGTGCTGTAATATCGCCATCAGACACAAAAAAGCCTGCATATGCAGGCTTTTTTAATTCGTTTTTACCAGACCGGCATTTCATCCTGCAGGAACGGGTTGTGTAAACGCTCGTGCCCCAGCGTCGACATCGGGCCATGCCCCGCCAGAAACGTCACATCATCACCAAGCGGCAATAATTTTTCTTTGATCGAGCGGATCAGCTGAACATGGTCGCCGCGCGGAAAATCGCTGCGCCCTACCCCGCCTTTGAAGATCACGTCGCCGGAGATCAGCAGACGCGACTGGTCATCAAAGAAAACGATATGGCCCGGCGTGTGCCCCGGACAATGCAGTACCTGTAGCGTCACATTGCCGACATTAACGCTCTCACCTTCGTTCAGCCAGCGATCGGGCGTCAGCGGGAGACACTCATCAAGACCGAACATGCGACTCTGTGAAGGTAACCCCTGCAGCCAGAACTCATCCTCTTTTTCCGGGCCAATTACCGGCACACCATAATGTTGCGCCAGCTCTGCCGCCGCGCCCACATGATCGAGATGACCGTGGGTCAGTAAAATCTGCATTAAGGTCACGCCAGCGGCAGCGACTTCCTGTTTGATTTTGTCTGCATCGCCACCCGGATCGACCAGGGCAGCGAGTTTGGTTTGTTCACACCAGATAAGCGAACAGTTCTGGGCGAAGGCGGTGACCGGAATAATACGATAGTTCATACTGCTCCTGATTTGTTATTACCAGTGCCGCGTCGGCCCGGTATCAATATGCACAAAGTTGCTACGTGGGTAATATCCTACACCACCTGCGCGCATAGATAACGCAGCTTTGCGAACATTGGCTAACGAAACGCCTTCAATATGAAAATCCATTGCCTGCCCCTTGGTGTGGTAGCTTTTTTTGGCTACCCCACGGCTGTGGGCGCGCAATTCATTATTGGTATCCAGGGAACGATACCCGGAGACGAGCTGGACCGGTTTGCGGGTTCCCAGCAGGCCTTGCAGGCGGAACAGCTGGTCAAATAATCCTGGATCGATGGCTTTAATTTTATTCGCGCGAAAATCACGGAAAAAATGGTTCAGCCTGGCTAACTCATCCTGAATATAGCCTTTGCCATCAAAAAACTCGGCTTTAAGAGACTCACCAGTATGCAGGTTATTGAGAGTCAAAATACGTGGTCGAGGGGTCGAGAGGGTGGCAAACGCTGGCGTCGGAATAATGGCAGCGCCCAGCGCAATACCCCCTAATGCCAACAACTTGCGGCGATTAGCGTCGAATTTGTCCATTATGATCAAGTCTACAGGTCAATGTTATCGTAAGTATGCACTTCAGCGCACGATGGGCACATTACCGGGCAAAACCGCCAACGTCAAGGCACCCAAACCCAGGAAAGACGGGGCTTGCAGCCGCAATGCCCCGTTTTCTCCCACACTTACGACAACTCAATTTACAGAACTGCTTCATTTACCTGATCAATTGCTCGGCTTTTGCCAAAATTTGTGCGCCCGATCGCGCCGTCTCATCGTAATTGTAAATATCTGTACGATACTGCGTCCGGCCATCCTCTCCCACAAACGCGGTGAGATAGTAAAGATTAACCGGAATATTTTGGCGGATATTCACATATCGCGTGTCGCCTTGCTTAAGCGCATCGGAAATACGTGTGTCATTCCACCCTGCATCCTGTAACAACATGTTCGCCAGTTCAGAGGCTTTATTTACGCGCACGCAGCCGGAGCTGAGGGCACGGCCATCTTTCTGGAACAGGTTGTGGTTAGGCGTATCGTGCAGATAGATAGCGTCCGAGCTTGGCATATTAAATTTGTAGCGACCCAGCGAATTATGCGCTCCCGGTGCCTGCTGGAAGCGGAACGGTAAATTGGATGGCGTAATGGTCGCCCAGTCTACGCGCCAGGGGTCAATCGCCTCTTTGCTGTTCCAGCCCCGCAGCACCGTATAGTTATGACGTTCCAGATAGCCCGGGTCATCCCATACCTTAGGCAGGATATCTTTACGTGCCAGCGTCGGCGGTACGTTCCACGGCGGGTTGACCACCACGTTATTCAGCGCGCTGCTCATCATCGGCGTTTTACGATCCGGACGTCCGACAATCACCCGTGAGGCCAGCACTTCGCTGCCGTTCTGGTAATAGACCAGCGAAAAGGCCGGGATATTGACCATGATGCCGGTGGAAAGCGTTCCCGGCAGCAGACGCAGACGCTGGATGTTCAATGCCAGCACCCCAGCACGCTGTGCTGGCGTCACATTCAGCCAGTCACGCGTCGACTGGCCAATGACGCCATCAGCCCCCAGCCCCTGGGTGGTCTGGAATGCTTTGACGGCCTCAACCAGGCTCCGGTCATACGCTGCGGGTTTACTGACGACAGATTTCGCTTTCTTCTCAACAGCTGGTGCCGACGGGCTGACCACCACGCTTTGCGGATCGTCGCCCGGCAGGGCAATTTTTGGTCCGCCGTCCAGCACGCCGGACCGTTTCAGGATCTCACGCAGCGCCGGAACATCACTGCTCCACTGACCCGGACGCAGAGTGGTGGTCCCCTGCATCTGCGGCCAGGGCTGAGTGTCGGCCACCAGCGTCAGCATCGACTGATGCATGGCGGCATACTGCGGATGTGCAGGCGCAAGGCTTGCCACAAAACGCGGCACCGTGCCGCTGTCCAGCGCCACCTGCCACTGGTTAATGACCGACAGCGGCGGCGTCGCCAGTTTGTACGGCTTGCTGCTGTAGAGCCAGCGGTTGCCATTGACCGGGATCCCCGCCACGAACTGCAGGTAGCCCATCATCGCATCAGAGAGGATCACGTCGCGCGCCATGCCGGTCACCGCAGGCTGGGTCAGCAGTTCGACCCAGGCGGTGAATTGGGGCTGAAAGCCTGCAATGGCGACTTCGGCAAGCTGCTGCTGGAATGCACGCACGGCATCACGATCTTCCCACATGGGCTTCATGTCGCGGGCGGCATACAGCAGCGTAAGTTGATTAAGATAAGCCGGCGAGTACCCCGCAGGCAGCGCCGCCAGCAACTCCTGACGACGTTGTTCGGCGTTGACATCGGCAGGCAGCGGTTGAATACCGGCCATTATGGCGGTCGCTGGCGATTGCGCCAGCGGTTGTGACAGCGCCGTAGGCTGTGTGCCTATCGTGGCAGAACTGTCGGCCGGCACCAGCTCGGGCTCATCGGCGTGCGCACTAAACAGTGGAGCAACAATCGCGGCCAGGCATAAACTCAGCGCTGACCGTCGAAGACCATACATTTTATTTAGCAACATCCCTTGCCCCCTGTTTGCTATTTTCGCGCCCTCATCATCCGGGGCTTCTCTTCAGTATAGAAAGTAAGGCAAGCGGTAGCGTTACCTTATATAAAGAATTTTAAAGTTAACGCAGCCGGACGTACACGCACAAGACATAAAAAAGCGGCACAAAGGCCGCTTGTATTATTTTTCAGATACCTCAGGAGGCATCTGCCGTTCCAGGAAAGGATTCCGGCGGCTGTGGCGCAAAGCCGCGCAGCCCGACAACGTGAACATGCTCACTATTCTGGTACACCTTACGCACCAGCTTATAGGTCGTCCCTTTCTCAGGGCTAATGTTTTCCGGTGCCGCAATGATGAGCTGCATATCCAGACGATCGCACAGCTCAAACAGCGTAGCGATAGAGCGGGCATCAAGACGCGCCGCTTCGTCGAGGAACAGCAAACGGCATGGCGAAATGTCTTTGCCGCGCAGACGACGGGATTCATCTTCCCAGCTCTGCACCACCATCACCAGAATCGACATCCCGGTACCGATCGCTTCACCGGTCGACAGGGCGCCAGATTCCGCACGCAACCAGCCGTCGGAGCCACGGTTAACTTCCACTTCCATCTCAAGATAGTTGCGGTAGTCCAGCAGCTCTTCACCGATGGTCTGCGGCGTACGCTGCCCCATGTCGATCTGCGGGTTCAGGCGCTGATACAGCTTCGCCAGCGCTTCCGAGAAGGTCAGGCGGTTACTGTTGAACAGATCCTGATGTTGTTCGTGCTGCTCTGCCAGCACATCCAGCAAGGTGGCGTGGGCTTCACGTACGTTGACGTTTAAGCGCACGCTGTTGACCTGGCCGAATGACACGTTCTGCAAGCCCTGGTTGAGCTGGCGGATACGGTTCTGTTCGCGCTGAATGGTCTTACGGATGATATTGGCCACGCTGCGGGAGCTGATCGCCAGCTTCTGCTCACGGGAGGTCAACTCTTCCGTCAGACGGCCCAGCTCGATCTCCATCTGCTCGATGGCTTCGACCGGATCGTCGGTGCGAATAATATCCTGACGAATACGTTCACGCAGATGCTGATACACCGCCACGAAGAACTGAATTTTGCGCTCAGGACGCTTGGGATCTTCCGACATGCGCAGAACATCGCGCAGATGTTCGTTATCCGCCACCGCCAGACGCAGCGCACCCAGCGCCTTATCCGACATCGAACGCAGTTCATCCCCGGATAGGTAGGCCAGCTCACGACGGTGCAGACGACGCTCAACGCCGTTTTCTTTCACCATTCGCATCACCGCACACCAGCCCGCTTTGGCGGTGACGACCTGCTCGCGCTTCTCGTGGTAATCACGTTCCAGCTTGCGCAGGCGGCGGGTCAGGTTATCCATCTCCGCTTCGCAGAAGGTCAGCGCTTTTTCCAGCTGATTGCGGCGCGCACGGTTGTTACTGAGCTGGGCATGCAGTTCGTCACGACGAATGCGCGCCCGCTCTTCTGCCCCGCTGTCGGCACGGACGCCGATATCCTGCAGCTCTTTATGCAGGTCGGTTAACAGCTCTTTCTTGGTGTCATACGAGCTCTTCAGCGACGCCTGCACCTGATTGTACTGACCCAGCTGCGCGGCATGGCTGCGCAGCATTTCGCGGGCGCGGGTACGTTCCAGCTCGGCCTGCTCCAGACGCTGGCGCAGCTTTTCGTTCAGATCGCTGTTGCCGCTGAGCATTTCTGCCGAATCGGAATAGCTAAAGTGCACGCGGCGCTGGGCGACTTCCGTCAGGGCAAACGCCTGCTGACGCGCTTCGCGCTGGACCTGCTGCGACCAGGCGTAGTCTTCTTTCAACTGTTCATACTGCTCAGGGTCGCTTTGCAGGACCGACAGCAGCGGCTCAAGTTTCGCCAGCTGGTTGCCGTGCTGCTGAACAAAGCGCGCGGCTTCCTGCGCTTCATCCAGACGCTCCTGAATCTCATCGACGCGATCGGCGAGCGTATCATCCGCCAGCAGGTTCAGGCGCGGCAGGATACGGTTAAGCGCCGCCACGCCCTCTTTCGCCTGCTCAAACTGCACGCGGCTCTGCTGGTTGTCATTCTCGTGATTCGAGATCGCGCGTTCCAGCTCGCCGCGACGAGTGGTGAGCTTGCGGATCTCGGCTTCCGGATCGGCATCAAAGGCCACGGCCAGATGACTGCCGATAAAACGGCTGAACGCCTGGTGCAGACGCTGGGTTTTCTGCACGTCAAACGAGAGCGTGGCAAAGCGCTCAGACAGGGATTCTCGCTCGGTATGCAGGCTTTCAATGCGGCTTTCACGCGCGGCGCGGCCAAACAGCGGCAGCGTCGGGAAACGTGAATAACGCCACTGACGATCGGCGACCTTCACCACCACCGCTTTTTCCAGCTCATCGACGCTGAACACGCTGTCATCGAACGACTGCGGATCCCCTTCGATCAGGTAGAGATCTTCCGGGCAATCTTCCAGCCCGGCAAGCTGATCGGCAACCAGCGACAGATCCGGAACCACGATCGCATGACGCGACGGACCGTACAGCGCGGAGTAGTACGGCGCATCTTCAAGGCTGACGTCGTCATAAATTTCTGACAGCAGCACGCCGCCAAAGCGTTCGGCCAGGGTGTTCAGACGCGCGTCTTCCGCGCCGCCCGGCTGGCTTAAGCGTTCAATTTCTTCATCGACTGCCCGCTTGCGGGCACCCACTTCATCACGTTCAACAATGGCTTCGCGCTCGCGCTCCAGCAGTTGCTGCAGATATTCAGTGACGTCCTGGCCGGATTCAAACGCTTCACCGCACTGGTCGCTGAGCTGGCTCAGGCTGCTTTGCGCCGCCAGCCAGACTGGCGCGCGCTGCATCAGGGTCTGAATACGCGACTGCAGTTGCTCCAGCTCCTGGCGCAGCTGCATGCGTTGTTCGCTGGCGCTGGAAACGCCGTCAGAGAGCGAGGCGATGCGCGCTTCAAGCTCCTGATGCAGGGCTTCCAGATCGTCGATATCGACCCGTTTGCCCTGGCGTTTACAGAACTCCGCCAACAGACGTTCCGCTTCCTGCTGTTCGCGCAGACGCTGTTCCAGCTCGTTCAGACGCATGCGCAGCGGCTGGACCTGCTCTGCCTGATGGCGCTGGTTAACGCCGTCACGCAGCAGCTCGCGCGCCACGCCCCACGCTTCAGCGCGGGCCAGCGGGCCGTTAATCGCCGCCACCAGCTGGTATGCCTGTTCAAACTGGCTGTGCGCGCTTTGCGCCACGCTCATTTTCTGGTCGAGATTCAGCAGTTTTTCGGTGGCTTCCTGCTCTTTGGCCTGGAACGTTTCCAGCCACTCGTCGGCGCTTTCCGGGGTTAAATCCGGCAGATGACACAGCGCTTTGGCACGGTTTAACGCCTGCAGAGCCTGGTTGTACTGAATGGCGCGAGTTTGCTGAACGTCCAGTGCCTGCTGGTAGTCAGCAAGCTGGCTTTTCAGCTCATCCACTTCCAGCTCTGCGGCTTCGGCGCGGGCCTCGTTCTCTTCCTGCTTGTCAGCGGCTTCGGCCACCACTTCGTTCTGCTCTTCCAGACGAATTTGCAGCTCATCGAGATCCGCTTCGTAGCGCTCAATTTTTTCCTGCTGACGCAGCGCGGTTTGCACCAGGTTCAGGTGATCGCTGGCGGCCTGATAATCGGCCTCCAGATCCCCCTCGGCACCGTTTTGCTCGCCCAGCTCACGCGCCATTTCGACGTGCTTATACTGCTCAGACGACAGCTGCTGACGAGAGGTAAACAGCTCGCGGCGATACTCCAGCGACTGATCGAGATGAATCCGTCGCTCGTTGGCGTGGCGCATGTAGTCCGCCGCCACGTAGTTGGTCGCTTCGCTGATCAGGTGTTTGAACAGATCGCGATCCGACTGGGTGACGCGGATCGCTTCCAGCGTCATGCGGTTTTCGCGCAGCGCCGCTTCCATATCCTGGAAGGCCTTACGCACCCCACTGTTCTCCGGCAACAGATAGTCGCGCAGGGAGCGGGTAATGGCGCTGGAGATCCCGCCATACAGCGAGGCCTCAATCAGGCGATAGTATTTACTGCGATCCGACGCGGAGCGCAGACGACGTGCCACAATGCCCAGATCGAACATCAGCGAGTGGTAGTCGGTAATGGAGTTGAACTGCTTAAACTGCACGCCTTCGATGGCTTCCAGCTTGTCTTTCAGTTCTTGCAGGGTCAACACGCGTGCCTGACGATCGTTCAGGGTTTCCGTTAACAGCGACGTAGGCTGCACGGAGGTTGGCAGCCCCTGAATGGCGAACGGTTTGATGTCCACTTTACGGTCGCGCCCGGCAACCTGCTGCAAGCGCACACCAACAACCACGCGCTGATGACGGGAGTTGATCACGTCCAGCACGGAATAACAGACCCCGGCTTTCAGCTTGCCGTGCAGGCCTTTGTCGCGCGAACCGCTTGTGGCACCCGCTTCGGTGGTATTACGAAAATGCAGCAGCGTCAAATCAGGGATCAGCGCCGTGACGAACGCCGCCATGGTGGTGGATTTCCCTGCCCCGTTACCGCCCGAGAGCGTAGTGACCAGCTCATCGAGATCAAAGGTGCGGGCAAAGAAACCGTTCCAGTTAATCAGCGTCAGTGAGCGAAATTTACCGCGTTCAATCATTATTCTTCCTCCCCGCTATCCGGCTGATGGTCTTCATGCTCGTCATTGAGCTGCAAATGGTTTTCTACCGGCATCGCTTCGCCATCGCGGATCATCCGCAGCTGGGCTTCACGGGCGTCATCTCCGACGCGCACATCAGCGCCGAAGCGGAAGACCGATTCCGTGATGCGGAATTTGCTGCTGTCGTGACCCATAAACCAGACCATCCCCAGACGGCGCAGGCGGTTCAGGGAAGAGCGCACTTTTTCCTGCAGCTTCTGGCGATCCACGTCTGAACCGGTGGAACGGTTGTTCACCAGCTTCAGCAGTTTGCCTTCATCCGCCAGCGACAGCAGCTCGTCGTAGAGCTCCTGCTGGGTGAAGATGCCTTCATTAGCCAGACGTTCCGGGCTGAGATAGAGGTAGCAGAGGATCTTGCCGACCATCATATCCAGTTCAGAAAGCACCGAGCGCGGGATAAGCGTGGTGGAGCGCGGACGCAGGTAGAAGAAACCTTCCGGGGCGCGGATCAGCTCCACGTTATAGCGGGCATAAAACTCTTCCAGGTATTCCTGAAAATCCATCAAAAAAGCGTGATTATCCAGCTCGTCGAGACCCACATGACGACCGGCACGCAGCTGGCTGTCCAGCGCCGGAAAGATCGGATTTGCCAGCGCCTGGGCCAGCTTAACTGGCATCACGTGTTCAATATTTGTCAATGACATGCGCCTGTACCTTGGCTCCGTAATCGTTAATCGGCTGCCATTTCGGCGGCAGGCCGGAGAAATCTGCTTGCGCGACGCCCAGGCGTACCGCCTGGTCGACCACAATGCGGGCGATATCGAAATGTCGCGCGCGCGGGTATTGCGCGAGGTAGTCGCGCACCACCAGGCCGAGATCCAGTGGCGTCTGACGGGCTTTGTAGACCGCCAGCTGCTCCTCGATCATCGCGGCGAGCTGTTCCCGAATCTCGTTAAACTCTTCATATTCCAGGTCTTCCGGCAGTTCACCAGTCACCTCTTCGTCACGCAGGCTCATCTCTTCGTCACGCATATCGAGCAGACGGTCGGCACTGGCGTAGGTCAGCGCCCATGGTGCATCGAAGTAAGTCTGGACAGACTGGCGTAAACGCTGCGCAAACACGCGGTTCTTATCCATATCGATCGCGGTACGGATAAACTTGTGCACGTGGCGGTCGTAACCAATCCACAGATCGATCGCCTGCTGTCCCCAGCTGATAATGCGGTCGAGTTTGCTCTGCAGGTCGAACACCAGACGGTCAACAAAGTGCAGATCGTCGTGGCTGAGGGTCGCATCCTGAATACGCAGCAGGTTAGCCTGCAGCTTATCGCCCGCGGCTTCCAGCGTATCCTGCAGTTCACGCAGTGTTCCGGACGTTTCTGATAACAGCATTTCACAGCTGGAAATGGCCGCGCGCCAGTCTTTGTTCAGCAGTTGGCCGATGTCATCTTTCACCAGCTGTTGCTGCTCATCCATGATACGTTGAGTCAAATCGATGCTGTCGAAAATTTCGGCTACCGAATACTTCAGCGGCGCATAGACGTTGCGATGCCAGTGGAATTCGTCGCCGCCTTCATCTGCGGCATCGGCCGCACGCTTCAGCTCGCCTGCCACAATCGAGAGCTGCATTGAGAGGCGCAGCGTCGAGAATTCACGCTGGCGAATATAATAGTCGGTGATCCCGATACCGAGCGGCGTCAGGCGATAGATGGCATTCCCTTCCGCCAGCTCGCTGGTAAAGCGGTTCAGCAGACGTTGACGCACCATATCGTTAATCGCGTTGTTGGCACGCACATTAATGGTTTCGCTGGTTTGCTCAAACGCATCACTGACATGGCGGAACGCATCCACCAGTTCGCCCTCGCTCATTTCTCCATCCAGCCGTTCGCCGTTCAGCGTGGCAACCGCCAGCAGAAAAGAGAGTCTGTCTACCGGCAGCGAGAGGGAGAAATCGTTTTTTCGGGCCCAGGCAACCAGTTCGGGGACTGTCTGGGAAAATTCACTCATAGGTTATCCTTGCGGCTTTTGCGCGGTGACGTGTATATAACGGCCAAGGCTGATATACGGCTCCTGGCGGCAATACCGCGTTTCTATTTCTGTCAGGGCGTCCAGACAGTCGTGCTGTTTTTGCTTATCACGCAGATAATCATGAAACACCCTTATGCCGGTTTTCCCGGTAATCTGCCAGCCGATCGCTTCCAGCCAGCCATAGACTTGCTGCGGATCGCGCGGAAAGTCCGGTGAAAGCGTGCGCCGTTTCTTTTTATACATACCCTGCTGCACATAGCCAAAATTGCCCACCAACACGTTACGCATCAGCAGGCCGTTAGCATTGTAGAACATCAGCGACAGCGCGCCGCCGGGGCACAGTATTGACCACAGGGTCTGCAACAGCGCCTGCGGTTCGGCCACCCACTCCAGCACCGCATGAGACAATATCAGATCAACCGGGCTTTCCAAATGTTGGGCGATGTCCTGAGCGGCGCAATGTATAAATTGCATGTTATCGCTCACACCTTTTTCAACTGCAGCCTGTTCTGCCCGGACGATCATCTCTGCCGACAGGTCGCACAGAATGACATGATGGCCGAGCTGGGCCATTTTTATCGCCGTCTGACCTTCACCGCCTCCGGCATCCAGGACGCGCAGTTTTTGCGTGCCGAAGCGGGCGAGCAGGATATCCAGATCCTGCCAGAGGATCGTCTGACGCAGCTGCCCCTTGGTCGTGCCATAGATGTTGCGGGAAAACTTTTCCGCGATGTCATCAAAATTGCGATCCCGCATTGGGAGAGCTCCAGCCACTTACGGCAAAACCGCTATTTTGTCACAGCCGGGCGGAGAATGAACCTCTCTGGTGTAATATCGCTGGCAATCGTCTGCTGTATGCTCAAAAAAGGAACCAGAAAGGATGCTTTTTACCCTAAAAAAATATATTGGCGGCATGATGCTGCCTCTCCCTCTCCTGCTGCTGTGTATCGCGCTGGGCCTGGGGTTGCTGTGGTTCAGCCGCTTTCAGAAAACCGGCAAAATCATCACCACCGCAGGCTGGCTGATTCTGCTGCTGCTGAGCCTGCAGCCGGTCGCCGACGGGCTGTTGCGCCCGGTGGAAGAAAAGTACCCGACCTGGCAGGGAAATCAGAAGGTGGCGTACATCGTGGTACTCGGCGGGGGCTATACCTGGGATCCCGAGTGGGCACCCAGCTCAAACCTTATTAACAACAGCCTGCCGCGCCTTAATGAAGGCATCAGGCTGTGGCTGGCCAATCCGGGATCGAAGATGATCTTTACCGGCGCGGCGGCGAAAACTAATCCGGTGAGTACCGCCGAAGCCGGGGCGCGCGTGGCCCAGTCGCTGGGGGTGCCACCTGAGGCGATCATCACTCTCGACAGCCCGAAAGACACCGAAGAGGAAGCTGCGGCGGTGAAGCAGGCCATTGGTGATGCCCCCTTCCTGCTGGTGACGTCGGCCTCGCACCTGCCGCGGGCGATGATCTTCTTTGAACAGGCGGGATTACACCCGCTGCCTGCGCCTGCCAACCAGTTGGCCATCACCGCACCGCTCAACCCCTGGGAAAAGATTATTCCGTCCCCGGTCTGGCTGATGCACAGCGATCGCGTAGGCTATGAGACGCTCGGACGCGTCTGGCAGTGGCTGAAAGGCCCCTCAGGCGAGCCAGGGGAGCAGTGATTTAGACGCCAGATCGAAGTTGGCCCGGCTAAAGCGCCCGGTGTTCACCAGTTGGGCCACTTCATCCCACAACATATACAGCCAGCGCCGCCAGAGGAATGATTCGGAAACTGGCGCGCGCTGCAGATAGTGCCAGAGCAAATCTTCCGCCAGCCCGCTCTCGCTCAGGCGAAACAGTTCATACTCACGCGGGGCCCATAACATCACCCCTGGTCCCACCATCGCCAGCAGCTGATCGCTGCGCGGATCTTTGAGCATACTGCGCAAGGTGAAGCTGCCGTGGATCAGCACGCTGTTATCGTTGAAGCCCTCAAACAGCGCGGGCAGGCACTCGCGAGTCCGAAACAGGATCCGTTTGTCCTGCATGGTCAGGCCGGTGTTGCGGTATTGATTGAGCGTTCCCCACAGTACTTCCACCCGCTGGCGATACCAGAGTGGCCAGAGATTTTCCTGGGTGTTATCCACCGCCCCCACCAGTCCGCCGCTATCCATCCGATGCCAGGCCAGCAGCGCCTCGACTATCTGATCTTTTAGCTGTTCCCAGCGATCCGGGGTACGCGCCGGGGCTTCAACAGAGACGCCGCGCAGGCGCTCAATGAGTAACACGTCAGGGCCGGGATGCTCCTCATGCGTCATCACACCGTACACGGTCGGCATTCTTACCGTGCCGCTGCGGGCAAGCATCGAAATTTTCCACGCCAGCTGCCGGGCGACATCCGGGGTAGAAAAGCTTCGCGCCAGTAGCGGCATGGGGTTTCCCTGACTGTCGTATAACGACCAGAGCGTGGTATCTGCCTTTTCATGCACACATTCCACACGACTCAGTTTTTCGCCCAGCAGATGGCTGAGCTCGACTCGCAGCTGTTCCATTTGACATTACCCCCACTAAGACTACTGCTTCTATAATGAGCGTGTGGCGAGCGGATGTCACTCTTATGAGACGAATCTGTATGATTCAGGCAAAAAAATCCCCTCAAAGGAGGGGATGGTGGGGATTAACGAAGTTCGGCGCGCACGCGCTCAAGATCTTCTGGCGTATCGACGCCCGTACCCGGCACTTGCTGCGCCACGGCGACGTGAATTTTCTCGCCATACCACAGCACGCGAAGCTGCTCGAGCATTTCGATATTTTCCAGCGGGCTTGGCTGCCAGGTCACGTAACGGCGAATAAAGCCGGCACGGTAGCCGTAGATACCCAGATGACGCAGGATGTTATCGCCGATGTTCTCCCGGGACGCGGCAAAACGATCGCGATCCCACGGGATGGTGGCGCGGGAGAAATAGAGCGCGTAGCCTTCAGCGTCCAGCACCACCTTTACCGCATTAGGGTTGAAGGCTTCTTCCGCACTGTGAATGGGTACTGCCAGCGTCGCCATGCCGATCTGACGCTGGGCCAGGTTTTCAGCCACCTGGCGAATGATAACCGCCGGGATCATCGGCTCATCGCCCTGCACGTTAACAATCACGGTGTCATCGCTGAAGCCACATTTCTCCACCACTTCCGCCAGACGTTCGGTACCGGACTGGTGGTCAGCGCGGGTCATACACACTTCGCCGCCAGCGGCCTCGACCGCACGAGCAACCTCTTCATAATCGGTTGCCACAATCACCCGATCGGCACCTGACTCACGCGCACGTTCAAGTACGTGCACGATCATCGGCTTACCGTTGATATCCACCAGCGGTTTGCCCGGCAAGCGGGTGGACGCGTAGCGCGCGGGAATAATGACCACAAAACTCATGGTTTGCTCTCTTCTGGCGCCAGCGAGCGGGCTTCAGTTTCCAGCAGAACGGGGATCCCGTCACGCAGTGGGAAGGCCAGGCTGTCCAGTTTGCAGATCAGTTCCTGCTTATCCTGGCTGTAATAGAGTTTGCCGTTGCACACCGGGCAGGCAATGATTTCAAGTAAACGGTGATCCATAGTTCCTCCGTACAAATAATCTGTAAAGTTTACCATATTCCTTTTTCAGGCCGCGCCTATTTCCCAGCCCTGTCGGCAGGTGGAGAAAAGTGCATCAGGCAGATGCCCCAGACGGATCCGCGTTGCCCCCTGCCAGCCCGCAAAATCGCTTATCGCGGTAAAGAGCCCTTTCTCCAGCCCGGCGCTGACCTTCACGCCCTCTTCCAGATACAGGGAAATAATTTCCAGCTCGCCGGTTTTGCGATGCATTTTGGCATCCATTCGCCCCACCAGCTGGCCTTTATGCAGCAACGGCAGAACGAAATAGCCGTACTGGCGCTTCGGCGCCGGGGTGTAGCACTCCAGCCGGTAACTGAAGTTAAACAGTTGCTCCGCACGCTTGCGATCCCAGACCACCGGATCAAACGGCGAGAGCACCGCGCTGTGAGTGGCGGTGAGCTTACCTTCCTGTGCCTCTGTCAACAGCGGCAGCAGATCGGTGTGCAGCCACATCTCGCCCAGGGTTTCGACCTCTACACGAACCACCCGCTGCAGCGTCTGCCAGCGTTCAAGCAGCAATGCCAGCGCAGGCTGACGTAAGCGGTAATAATCGGCTAGCCATTGCGGGCGGAAAATGCCCAGACTGCGGGCGCTGTTTTCCAGCATCATCTCTTCTGCCGCTGCCTGGACCAGTGTATCCCGGCTGTCGTCCCATTCCGGCATGACGCGGTGCGTGAGATCATAAACGCGCTGGAAATTACGCCGTTCGACAACCATCACCTTCCCGGCGGTAAATAACCCCTCAAGATGGCGTTTATGCGGTTTCCATTCCCACCAGCCGCTGGTCCCTTTTTGCGGATGGGCAAAATCAGCGGAACGGACCGGGCCATTATGCTGGATGTGGGCGATCAGCTGGTCAATCTCCACCGCGTGCTCCTGCATCCACGCCTGGCGGTATTTCCAGCCCATATTATCCGGGGAGAGCATTCTGTGGCGTACCAGGGCAAAATCGCTGCGCGGCAGGAAGCAGGCTTCATGCGCCCAGTACTCCATTAATTCCCCGCAGCGAAGCGCGTTATCCAGCCACTCGGGCTGATAGCTGCCAAGGCGGCTGAACAGCACCAGATACGGACTGCGGGCGACAATGTTGATGGTGTCAATTTGCAACAGCGACATGCGCTGGATAGTGGGAAGGATATCGACGGGCCGGGCGCGGCGACGGGGCTTCTTTAACAGCCCCTGTGCGGCAAGATGAAGATGACGTGCGGACCTGAGCGTGAGTTGCGGTAAAGCCATGCCTGTTCCTGTCAATTAGTGCGCGGGTGAAACCTCATCAACCTGCTCCACCAGCGCCATCAGCGCCTGGAGCAATCGTTCAGGCTGATCGCCCTGCAGTTGGGCATCAACCGGCAGATACCACCAGTTCTCGCGGGCAAAAGGTCTACATTTCACCGCATCTTTTTCGGTCATGATCAGCGTCTGGCCCGCTTCAGCGAATGCCGAAACCTGGTCCAGACTCAGCGCCTGATGATCGGCCAGCGCAACGGTGTTGATTAGCCGGGCACCACAGGCTTCCAGGGTGCTAAAAAAACGCGGCGGGTGGCCAATGCCGGCCATCGCCACCAGATTATTCAGCTGCGCGACGTCCCGGTGTTCGCCTGTGAGCAGATTGACGGCCTGCGATGGCCGCAACTGCATCGGGATTTCACCCGGCTGCGCGGTGCCGCCGTTCACGATAACTGCATCGACGGAGCGCAGACGGGCAGCGCGTTCGCGCATTGGCCCGGCGGGAAGCCACCAGCCATTGCCGAAACGACGCACGCCATCAATCACCACAATCTCTTTATCCCGCGCCAGCGCGTAGTGCTGCAGGCCGTCATCGGTAATAACGATCTGCACCTGCGCCTGGGTCAGCAGCGCCTGCACCGCTTCGCTGCGCACCGGCGAGACCGCGACGGGCGCACCGGTACGCTGAAAGATCAGCACCGGTTCGTCACCTGCTTCTGCCGTGGTGGTCTCTGCCGTTAACAGCAGCGGATACTTCTCTGCCTTACCGCCGTACCCGCGGGAGACCACCCCCACGCGGATGCCGCGTTTTTGCAACTGCTCTACCAGCCAGATCACCACCGGCGTTTTGCCGTTACCCCCTGCGGTGAGGTTACCCACCACCACCACCGGCACTGGCGCACGCCAGGCCCGCTTAAGCCCCACTTTATAGCTCAGGCGGATCAGGCCGCTGACCAGGCCGTACAGCCAGGAGAGCGGCAACAGCAGCAGCCAGAGCGGAGATTCACCGGACCAGATGCGGGCAATCATTCGCCAAACTGCATCTTATGAAGCTGTGCATACACGCCGCGATGAGCCAGCAGATCCGCATGGCTGCCCCGCTCGACGATGTAGCCATCTTCCACCACCACGATTTCGTCGGCCTTTTCGATCGTCGACAGGCGGTGCGCAATCACCAGCGAGGTGCGGTTCTTCTGCAGTTCGTCCAGCGCAGACTGGATCGCACGTTCGGATTCGGTATCCAGCGCAGAGGTAGCCTCATCAAGGATCAGGATTGGGCTGTCACGCAGCAGCGCGCGCGCAATGGCGATACGTTGACGCTGGCCGCCGGAAAGCAGTACGCCATTCTCGCCCACCACCGTGTCCAGGCCATTATCCATCTTGCTGATAAAGTCCATGGCATAGGCCATCCGCGCGGCATTTTCAATCTGCTCGCGGCTGTACTCTTCATTACGGGCGTAAGCGATATTATTGGCGACCGTATCGTTGAACAGATGGACATTCTGGGAGACCAGCGCGACCTGATTACGCAGTGACCGCAGGGTATACTCGCGCAGGTCGTGCCCATCGATCAGGATCTGGCCTTCATCGATGTCGTAGAAGCGGGTGATCAGGCTGGCGATAGTGGATTTACCCGAACCCGAACGTCCCACCAGCGCGACGGTTTTCCCTGCTGGAATGGTCAGGTTGATGTTACGCAGCGCAGGTGTGTCGCGCCCTGGGTAGGTAAAGGTCACGTTGCGGAATTCAATATCGCCGGTTGAGCGCTCAATCACGCGTTTACCGTCATCTTTTTCCTGCTCGGAATCGAGGATCGCGAACAGCGTCTGGCAGGCTGCCATTCCGCGCTGGAACTGGGCATTCACGTTGGTCAGTGATTTCAGCGGACGCATCAACGCGATCATAGAAGAGAAGACCACGGTAATGGTACCGGCGGTTAAGGTTTCCATCACGCTTGGGAAGCTGGCGGCATACAGCACAAATGCCAATGCCAGAGAGGCAATAAGCTGAATGATCGGGTCAGAAATAGAAGAGGCTGAAACCAGCTTCATGCCCTGCAGACGCATCTTGTTGCTGACCTTATCGAAGCGCTGGGTTTCGACGTCCTGGCCACCAAAAATCAGCACTTCTTTGTGCCCTTTCAGCATCTGTTCGGCGCTGGTGGTCACCTGCCCCATCGTATTCTGCATGTTCTTACTGATATTACGAAAACGCTTAGAGACCACGCGAATCGCAATCGACACAATCGGCGCCAGCACGATAAGGATCAGCGACAGCTGCCAGCTATACCAGAACATCAGAATAAACAGGCCAATGATCGAGGCGCCTTCACGCACCACGGTAATCAGCGCATTGGATGACGACGCAGCCACCTGCTCAGAATCGTAGGTAATGCGCGATAGCAAGGTCCCGGTTGACTGCTTATCGAAGAACGCAACAGGCATACCCATCATATGGCTGAACAGACGGCGACGAATGGTCATCACCACTTTGCCTGATACCCAGGAGAGGCAATAGCTGGAAACGTAGCTGGTGATGCCGCGAACGACCATCAGACCAATAACCACCAGAGGCATCCATAGCAACACTGAGCGATCCGTTTTACCAAAACCGTCGTCCAGTAACGGTTTGAGGAGCGATAACATAAAGGTATCGCTGGCTGCGTTAAGGACTAACGCTACGCCTGCCACGATAAGCCCCGTTCTGAAAGGAGCAATCACCGGCCAGAGTCGGCGGAAGGTCTGCCACGTGGAAAGATCTTTGTCGTTATGCATTCAAAAAACCAGCATTTGTTGAAATAGCCGCATATTCTACCCGTTATCTCCGGGCGCGCCAAACCACTGATGATACCAACGAGGTAAAATTTGCTCCCGTAAGCGCCGGATTTGCCAGCCTTGTTGTGAAAACGTCACCGTTATTTGTCCATATCGGGGGGTTGTGAGCCACAGATACCCTTCATTTTTGTAACGTCGGGCCACTTTGACAGAAGGCAGCCGCCAGGCGTTATAGCGGGAGGCCGACACCAGCGCAATCTGCCCGCCCGCGCGCTGCACCAGCGGCAGTGACGACGAGGTATTGCTGCCATGGTGCGGCACCTGGATAAGTGTAGACGCAAGATATTGCCAGTGACGGCTGAGCAGCGCTTTTTCGCCCTGCGCTTCAATGTCGCCAGTTAACAACAGGCTATGAACGCCATCCTCAATTTTGACGACGCAGGAGCCGTTGTTGCCGCGCTGCGCTGAGGCAGAGAGGGGCCAGTGGGCGGTGAACGTCAGTCCCTGCCACTGCCAGCGCTGCCCGCGAAAGCATGCCCCATGACCAGGCCAGCCCAGCGGACTTCGTATCCACATTTCCGGCCACGCATTGCGTAATGACTCCAGCCCACCGATATGGTCCAGATGCTCGTGGCTTACAATCACGCCTTCGGGGTGTAAGTGATGCCAGCGCAGCCAGGGGATAATCAGCTGCTGAGCGCTATCGCCACCTGGCCATGCCGGGCCGGTATCATACAGAATCACCCTACCCCGACGCTCGATAACCATCGCCAGCCCCTGACCGACATCCAGCATATGCACGGACCACCCGTCTGTTGTGCTGTTCCGCCATAACGGAAAGGTGAGCAGTATCAGAGCCGAAAGACAGACTATCGGGTAGACCCGAAACCCGCGCATTCGCCAGGCAATGATCGCGCCCCAGGGCAATAAGGTCAGCCACAGCCAGCGTTTATCGACCGTTATCCAGCCGTCTGGCAGCGTGGTTAAAAAACCAAACAGCAGCGACAAAGATCGATCCGCCAGCAGCCAGACTGCGTTTTCCGCACCAGGGAATGGCCAAAGATGCAGCCACATCCCCAGCAGAATGAGCGGCACTGAGATAAAGGTCACCAGCGGGACTGCAATCAGGTTTGCCACCAGCGATGAGAGACTAAACCCATGAAAGACCACCACCTGCACCGGCAGCAACAGCAGCAACATCCCGAGCTGCAGATGCAGCAGATTCACGCCTGCGCGCAGGGGCCATGGCAACGACCAACGTGGGTTTGGTATCCACTGATACCAGAAAATCAGCGCCGCAACCGCAAAAGCTGAAAGCAAAAGGCTGTGTGACAGCACCGCCAGCGGATCGACCAGTAAAATCGCCGCCACGCAAACCAGCCAGACCTGCCACGATGACCAGCGGCGACCGCTCAGCCGTAGGGCAAGATACACCGCCAGAGAGACCACCGTGCGCAGCGCCGGGGGCTGCATGCCAGTTAGCCAGGCGTAAAAGGCGGCAAAGCAAAAGCCTGCCACCAGCGGCGCGCGCCAGCCCACCCAACGACCGGGGATAAAAAACTGGATGCCGCGTGCCAGCAGCCAGATGACCGAGGCGGCCAGCGCGATATGCAAGCCGGAGATTGCCATCAGGTGGGCGGTACCTGTTTCGCGCATCAGATTTTTAATCTCCGGCGTCACCGCCAGACGTTCCCCCATACCCAGCCCAAGCAGGACCGGCCCCCAGGCGTAAGGGGATAGCGTTGTCGTTAGCGACGTCAGATAACGTGCGCGCAGGCTGCAGCGGCTCTCCTTCACCTCGGCATGGGTAAAGCGCCCGGTCAACGGCTGATGTTGCGCCAGGGCATAGCGCTGAGAATCAAATCCCCCTTCGTTGAGCTGCCCGTGAACGGCGCGTAACGATAAGGTCATATTCCAGCGTTGCCCGGCACAACCGGTCTGCGGCAGAGCATTGCCATACAGGGTGATGCCCACCGCGGGTAGCATCCGTCTGCCGTTGAGCCGAACGATGCGCCCCTGATGTACCGTGGCACCATCGCTGGCGATGATTTCCACCTCTGCCTTCTGCGGCCCGGTTGTCAGATGCTGCATCGGCCAGACGGCACTCAGCGCCGCCAGTCCTCCCCACGCAAAAAAGAGCAGCCAGAATCCGGCATAGTGGGCGGCTTTAACGCGCGTTAAGGCCAGCGCCACACCGACCACCAGTGTGGCGTGGATGACGGGCAGTTCGGGCAGCACGGGCAACCACAGCAGCGGCGAAATGGCCAGGATCAGACATGCCGCTAAGGCAGACAAACTCATTCACACCTCCCTGTTTCGGGCCAGTGTGCGGCTTCGGGGTCGGTGTGTCAGGCTGGAAAATGAAAGGTTACGAGGAAGGCTGGCGGGTGATTATTGGTTTGCAGCAACTCTCGGCAGGAATTGCGGGGCAACGTCAGGATGTTGAAAATACCCACAAAAAAAGCACCCGCAGGTGCTTTCTTTTGACAACTCAGTTTTACCCGTAGGGAAAACTCAGTCTTCGTAAATATTGGCGCGATCGCGCAGTTCTTTACCCGGCTTAAAGTGTGGAACGTATTTACCTTCCAGCTCGACTTTATCGCCAGTCTTCGGGTTACGCCCGGTTCGTGGAGCACGATAGTGCAGAGAAAAACTACCGAAACCGCGGATTTCAATGCGCTCGCCCTGGGCAAGAGTGGTGGCCATATGCTCCAACATCTCTTTGACCGCATCTTCCACTGCTTTAGCAGGGATATGCGATTGCTGACTGGCAAGTCTTTCAATCAATTCTGACTTGGTCATGATTCCTCCGGTTCCTTCAACAAATGAGCTAAACAGCTTAAACAAGGGCGGCCGTAGCCGCCCTTTGTTATTGATTACAGGACGAATCCTGCAATCTGTCAAGTCACTCAGAGAGTAACTTACTCGCCTTTAGCAGCTTTGAAAGCTTCAGCCATTGCGTTGTTGGAGAAACCTACATCTTCCTGTTTGTTAACAGTTGCGATTGCATCTTTCTCATCAGCTTCGTCTTTAGCACGAACAGACAGGCTGATTGCACGGTTCTTACGATCAACGCCGGTGAATTTAGCTTCAACGTCGTCGCCTACGCTCAGAACCAGAGTTGCATCTTCAACGCGGTCACGTGAAGCTTCAGAAGCGCGCAGGTAACCTTCAACGCCGTCAGCCAGTTCTACGGTTGCGCCTTTAGCGTCAACTGCAGTGACTTTACCGTTTACGATTGCGCCTTTCTTGTTCACTGCAACCCAGTTGTTGAACGGATCTTCTGCGAGCTGTTTAACGCCCAGAGAGATACGCTCACGCTCTGCGTCAACCTGCAGAACAACTGCTGCGATTTCGTCGCCTTTTTTGTATTCACGTACTGCTTCTTCGCCTGCAACGTTCCAGGAGATGTCAGACAGGTGAACCAGGCCGTCGATGCCGCCGTCCAGGCCGATGAAGATACCGAAGTCAGTGATAGACTTGATTTTACCTTCAACACGGTCGCCCTTGTTGTGGGTTTCCGCGAACTGCTGCCATGGGTTGTTTTTGCACTGCTTCAGACCCAGGGAGATACGACGACGTTCTTCGTCGATATCCAGAACCATAACTTCCACTACGTCACCAACGTTAACAACTTTGGATGGGTGGATGTTTTTGTTGGTCCAGTCCATTTCGGAAACGTGTACCAGGCCTTCAACGCCTTCTTCGATTTCAACGAAGCAGCCGTAGTCGGTCAGGTTGGTCACGCGGCCAGTCAGTTTGGTACCTTCTGGGTAACGCTTAGCGATAGCGACCCATGGATCTTCGCCCAGCTGTTTCAGGCCCAGGGACACACGGGTACGCTCGCGGTCGAACTTCAGCACTTTAACAGTGATTTCGTCGCCAACGTTCACGATTTCGCTTGGGTGCTTAACGCGTTTCCACGCCATGTCGGTGATGTGCAGCAGGCCATCAACGCCACCCAGGTCAACGAATGCGCCGTAGTCAGTGAGGTTCTTAACGATACCTTTGACTTCCATGCCTTCCTGCAGGTTTTCCAGCAGCTGATCGCGTTCTGCACTGTTTTCGGATTCGATAACAGCACGACGAGAAACAACAACGTTGTTACGCTTCTGGTCAAGCTTGATGACTTTGAACTCAAGCTCTTTGCCTTCGAGGTGCAGGGTGTCACGGACTGGACGAACGTCTACCAGTGAACCTGGCAGGAACGCGCGAATACCATTCAGCTCAACAGTGAAGCCACCTTTAACTTTGCCGTTGATAACACCGACTACAGTTTCAGCTTCTTCGTAAGCTTTTTCCAGCGTGATCCAAGCTTCGTGACGTTTAGCTTTTTCACGGGACAGCAGGGTTTCACCGAAGCCGTCTTCTACTGCATCCAGAGCAACGTCAACTTCGTCACCAACCTGGATTTCCAGCTCGCCCTGGGCGTTTTTGAACTGCTCTGCCGGAATGGCAGACTCAGATTTCAGACCGGCGTCAACCAGTACGATATCTTTGTCGATAGCAACAACAACACCACGAACGATGGAACCCGGACGGGTTTCGATTGTTTTTAAGGATTCTTCAAATAGTTGAGCAAAAGATTCAGTCATGTTTAATCTTCAGGTTAATATAACGTCCACGCAGCTCCATGCCGGATGGGGTTGTTTCACATACCCGCCGACAATCCATTGCAGCGGGGTACTTCAAATCTGTCGCGGTTACGCGATTGCCAGTTTTTGGCGCGCGTATTGTAGCGCTTTTTCAATCACTTGCTCAATAGTTAAACTGGTAGAATCCAGAACTAATGCATCATCTGCAGGAACAAGCGGTGCAACGGCGCGATTACGGTCGCGATCGTCACGCTCTTTTATCTCGGACAAAAGACGTTCAAAGTTAACATCAAAGCCCTTTTCCTGCAACTGTAGCATGCGGCGTTGCGCACGCTCTTCCGAAGAGGCGTCAAGGAAGATTTTGACCGGCGCATCAGGAAAAACAACTGTCCCCATATCACGGCCGTCGGCGATCAGGCCTGGCGCATCGCGGAACGCACGCTGGCGGCGTAACAGCGCCTCGCGAACGCGCGGGAATGCGGCGACCTGCGAGGCCGCACTGGCCACGTCCTGGGTACGGATTTCACCGCTCACGTCTTCGCCTTCGAGGATCACTTCCAGATTGCCATTGGTGGAGACAAAGCGCACATCCAGATGGGCGGCCAGCGGCACCAGGGCCTCTTCCGACGCCACATCCACATGATGGTGCAACGCGGCCAGCGCCAGCACGCGATAGATTGCGCCTGAATCTAAAAGATGCCATTGCAATGCTTCCGCCATCGCTTTGCACAGCGTGCCTTTACCTGCACCACTCGGCCCGTCAATGGTAATTACCGGGGCAATTGCCGTCATCTTTTTCTCCTTAATATAGGCATACCGATGTATGAACGCCGCGCATTATACGCGCCTGGCCGCACAACTGTTACCTTTGCGTGCAAATTGCAGAATGATTGAAGCTGAGTGTAGAAGAAATGGCCGATGACAACGTCAGGAAGCGTAAGGAAATGCCGCATCGGGCGATGCGGCACAGGTTCATCAGGCAAGCGTACTGATGCGCGCCAGCTGTTCGAAATAGTCCGGGAAGGTTTTCGCGGTACATTTCGGATCGAGGATAGTGACCGGGGTATCCGACAACGCCACCAGCGAGAAGCACATCGCCATACGGTGATCGTTGTAGGTGCCGATTTCAGCAACCTGCAGTTGGGCAGGTGGCGTCACGCGAATGTAATCCTCGCCCTCTTCAACTTCTGCACCCACTTTTCGCAGCTCCGTCGCCATCGCGAACAGGCGGTCGGTCTCCTTCACACGCCAGTTATAGATGTTGCGCAGGGTGGTGGTGCCTTTGGCAAACAGCGCCGCCGTGGCAATGGTCATTGCCGCATCCGGGATATGGTTCATGTCCATATCGATGGCATTCAGCTCACCGTGAGTACAGGAGATGAAGTCATCGCCCCAGGTGACAACCGCGCCCATCTTTTCCAGCACGTCGGCAAAACGAATATCGCCCTGCACGCTGTTGCGACCGATACCGGTCACTTTAACGGTGCCACCTTTAATAGCACCCGCCGCGAGGAAATAGGACGCCGATGAGGCATCGCCTTCTACCAGATAGTTGCCCGGCGTCTGATACTGCTGCGCACCGCGCACCACAAAACGCTGGTAATTCTGGTTTTCAACGTCGACGCCGAAGGTTTTCATCAGGTGCAGGGTGATATCGATATAAGGTTTTGATACCAGTTCACCTTTGATAATAATGACCGTATCCTGCGGAGCCAACGGCGCTGTCATTAACAGCGCGGTCAGGAACTGGCTGGAGACGCTACCGTCCACCGCCACGTCGCCACCGGTAAAGCCCCCACGCAGGCGCAGCGGCGGATAGTTTTCTTGTTCCAGATAATCGACCTGTGCGCCGCCCTGACGCAGAGCATCCACCAGATGGCCGATTGGACGCTCTTTCATGCGTGGCTCGCCGGTCAGGACGATATTATTGCTGCCCAGACACAGTGCCGCCGCCAGCGGGCGCATCGCCGTACCGGCATTACCGAGGAACAGCTCCAGCGCATCGGCTGACTGCAGCGCACCGGCATTGCCGGTCACTTCACAACGGGTCCGGTCGGCAGACAGCGTAAACTGAACGCCCAACGCTTTCAGCGCATTGAGCATATGGCGAACGTCATCGCTGTCCAGCAGATTGGTCAGGACAGTGGTGCCGTTTGCCAGCGCTGCCAGCAGCAAGGCGCGGTTCGAGACACTTTTTGAACCAGGCAGATTAATGGTGCCATCTACCCGCGCAATAGGTTGTAACGTCAGGGATTCCATGAAGCTTAACTCTCAACTCAACATAATAAAAAACCCCGCAGCCAGGCTACGGGGGTGAATACTGGCGGGATTAACCGTGGCGACGTTCGAAGTCAGTCATGAAGGCGGTCAGGGCCTGAACGCCTTCGAGCGGCATCGCGTTATAAATAGAGGCACGCATGCCGCCCACAACGCGGTGGCCTTTCAGCGCATGCAGGCCAGCAGCAAACGACTCTTCAAGGAACAGCTTATCCAGATTGCTGTCTGCCAGCTGGAACGGCACGTTCATGCGCGAACGGTTAGCCTGAGCCACGTCGTTGCGATAGAAGTCGCTGGCGTCGATCACGCCGTACAGCAGTTCCGCTTTCTGCTGATTGATCTTGTCCATCTGCGCCACACCACCATTGTTACGCAGCCATTTAAAGACCAGACCTGAGAGATACCAGGCAAACGTCGGTGGGGTATTGAACATTGAATCGTTATCGTTCAGGACGCTGTAATCCAGAATCGACGGGCACGCCTTATGCGCTTTACCCAGCAGGTCTTCACGCACAATCACCAGCGTCAGGCCAGCGGGGCCGATATTTTTCTGCGCACCGGCGTAAATCACGCCGAAACGGCTGACATCGAGCGGGCCAGAGAGGATCGTCGAGGAGAAGTCGGCGGCTACCACCACGTCGTCGCCAAAGTCTGGCGTTTCGTGGATCGCAATACCGTCGATGGTTTCATTCGGGCAGTAGTGCAGATACGCTGCATCGCGGGACAGCTGCCACTCGCTCATTGGCTTAACGGCACGCAAACCATCAACCGTGGTTTTGGCGTCAATGACATTTGCGGTGCAGTATTTATGGGCTTCTTTCACTGCGCTTGCGGCCCAGTAACCGGCATCCACATAGTCTGCGGTGGTTTTGTCGCCCAGCAGGTTCAGCGGGAGTCCTGCGAACTGGCCGCGACCGCCGCCGTGGCAGAACAAAACTTTGTAGTTTGAGGGGATATTCAGCAGGAAACGAAAATCCTTTTCTGCCTCTTCCGCCACCTGAATAAACTCTTTACCACGGTGGCTGACTTCCATCACCGACGTGCCCAGACCGTTCCAGTCACACAGCTCTTGTTGAGCCTGTTTGAGCACTTCCGCCGGTAACATTGCCGGACCTGAACTAAAATTAAAGACCTGAGTCATTTCCCCTCACCACGCTAAAAGCCATAAGTTATAACTGTGGATATCGGTTTTATCATTCAGTCACACGCGCCGCAATGACTAAAACTGACGAGCGGTAAAATGTGCGCTGCTTCACACAACACATTCCACCGTGCATCGGTAACAAAACCGACATAATGGCTATCAGGTAATGCGTTTCGCCCGGCTGGCCTTCGTCCATTCCGGATGTTTGCAGCGCGGACATAAACGTTGTTCCCCGGCGGACAGGGTCAGAATGTGGCTACAGCGGATGCAGGCATACTCCCCCTCATCCGGCACACGTATAAAGCGTTCAATACATTTGTCCGGCAAAATGCACAGCCCCGGCTTCACATCGTCGTCATGATAGTAATAGACGCTGATTTGCCCGTTAGTCTCCAGAATCGCCAGCCGCACCTGCCCCAGCTGTTCGACGCTGCTGATGCGAAGTTCCATAAAGAACTCGAACTCCGTCATATTGGCCCTGTTCAGCTCCTCCCAGGCAAGCTGCCCCTCTTCCACAATGACCACGGGTTTGCCTTCAAACAGATCTTCCAGCTTTTCGCTTTTCGACATCAGCCACATCACCAGCCGATACAGCAGACCGAGGGTGACGAACACAATCAGTACCGGGAGCATCGGCACGTCATCGTAAAAGGCGACGTCCCCGGCCGCCGAGCCCAGCGTCAGAATAATCAGCACCTCAAACAGCGACATCTGCCGAACGCCGCGACGGCCGGTGATTTTAAGGAACAGAAAGACTAAAACGAAGGTATACAGGCTGCGCAGCGCCACTTCCCATAAAAAGTCCGGTGGAACCTTGTCAAACGCCATTCGTTGCAAATCGAACGTTTTCATTTTTTTATGCCTTAACAGTAGGTTACTGTCAGTAAGCATAGTTCAGCCTTTTATTTTCGTTGAAACCGTCGGGAGGATAGCGCCTGTCATGCAAAACCCGTATCATTGCGCGCTTTCCGTACGATATAAGTGAATGCCATGACTCAAACGTTTATCCCCGGCAAAGACGCCGCCCTGGAAGATTCCATCGCTCGTTTCCAGCAAAAACTGACCGACCTGGGCTTTAACATCGAAGAAGCCTCCTGGCTCAACCCGGTCCCTCACGTCTGGTCGGTGCATATCCGCGATAAAGAGTGCGCGCTGTGCTTTACCAACGGTAAAGGCGCCACCAAAAAAGCGGCGCTGGCCTCTGCGCTGGGTGAGTATTTTGAACGTCTGTCCACCAACTATTTCTTTGCTGATTTCTGGCTGGGCGACACCGTGGCAAATGGCCCGTTTGTTCACTATCCGAATGAAAAATGGTTCCCGCTGACCGAAGATGACGAGCTGCCGGAAGGTATTCTCGACGATCGTCTGCGTGCATTTTACGATCTGGACAACCAGCTGACCGCCGGCATGCTGGTGGATCTGCAGTCAGGAAACGACGATCGGGGTATTTGCGCCCTGCCGTTTACCCGTCAGTCCGATGAGCAGACGGTGTATATCCCGATGAACATCATCGGTAACCTGTATGTCTCTAACGGCATGTCCGCAGGTAACACCCGCAACGAAGCGCGTGTTCAGGGCCTGTCTGAAGTCTTCGAACGCCACATCAAAAACCGCATTATCGCGGAATCCATCAGCCTGCCGGAAATCCCAGCCGACGTGCTGGCGCGTTACCCGGGCGTGGTGGAGTCCATTGCGAAGCTCGAAGCAGAAGGCTTCCCAATCTTTGCTTACGACGGCTCGTTGGGCGGCAACTATCCGGTTATCTGCGTCGTCCTGTTCAACCCGGCTAACGGCACCTGCTTCGCCTCGTTTGGCGCGCACCCGGACTTTGGCGTGGCGCTGGAACGTACCGTTACCGAGCTGCTGCAGGGCCGCAGCCTGAAAGATCTCGACGTCTTTACCCCGCCGACCTTCGATGACGAAGAAGTGGGTGAGCATGCCAACCTGGAAACTCACTTCATCGACTCCAGCGGTTCCATCTCCTGGGATATGTTCAAGCAGGACGCGGATTATCCGTTTGTTGACTGGAGCTTCGCGGGCACTACAGAAGAAGAGTTCGCGACGCTGATGGCAATTTTCGCGGCAGAAGATCAGGAAGTGTACATCGCCGATTACGAACATCTGAGCGTGTACGCGTGCCGTATTCTGGTGCCGGGCATGTCCGACATCTATCCGGTTGAAGATCTGTGGCTGGCCAACAACAGCATGGGCAGCCATCTGCGCGAAACGCTCCTGGCCCTGCCGGCGAGCAGCTGGGAGAAAGAGGACTACCTGAACCTGATCACCCAGTTGGACGATGAAGGCCACGACGACTTTACCCGCGTGCGCGAGCTGCTGGGGCTGGCAACGGGCAAAGATAACGGCTGGTACACCCTGCGCATTGGCGAGCTGAAGGCGATGCTGGCGCTGGCGGGTGGCGATCTGGAACAGGCGCTGATCTGGACCGAGTGGACCATCGAATTTAACGCCTCTATCTTCAGTGCAGAACGCGCTAACTACTACCGCTGCCTGCAGACGCTGCTGTTACTGGCGCAGGAAGAAGATCGTCAGCCGCTGCAGTATCTCAACGCGTTTGTGCGTATGTACGGTGCAGAAGCGGTAGACACCGCCAGCGCGGCCCTGAGCGGCGAAGCGCCTTTCCACGGCCTGCAGGCTGTGGATAGCGATCTTAAGGCCTTCCCTGCTCATCAGTCACTGCTGAAAGCCTATGAGAAATTGCAGAAAGCGAAAAGCGCTTACTGGGCAAAATAGCGGCGATTAGCATTACAAACTGTAGGCTTATACAATCACCTACGTTATATTACGGGGCAATTTAATTGCCCCGTTTTTTTATTTCTTGGGCAATAAAACTCAAATGTAATAATAAAGTTAAACAAGCGTAACTATAATAATCGCGATCTGAGGCTTATTGTTGCTTTTTATGTTAAATACTCCATTATAATTAACTGCCATGGAGGGAGTCGGGAGAAAAAAATCAAATCATTTTGTAACTTTTAAAATTTATTTTTATACGGATAATCAAATACTTACCCTGCTCCTGCTGGAAAACCACGCACTTTGCGGGCCTATAAGCCAGGCGAGATATGATCTACATCAATTTCTCTTCTATAATGCTTTGTTAGTATCTCGTCGCCGACTTAATAAAGAGAGAGTTAGTGTGAAAGCTGACAACCCTTTTGATCTTTTACTCCCAGCTGCAATGGCCAAAGTGGCCGAAGAAGCGGGTGTCTATAAAGCTACGAAACAACCGCTGACGACGTTCTTCCTGGCGATCACCGCCGGTGTGTTCATCTCCATTGCGTTTGTGTTCTACATCACCGCCACCACCGGGACTGCCGGGATGCCCTTCGGCATCGCTAAGCTGATTGGCGGCATCTGTTTCTCGCTGGGTTTGATTTTGTGCGTTATTTGCGGCGCCGATCTCTTTACCTCGACGGTGCTTATCGTGGTGGCGAAAGCCAGCGGTAGGATTACCTGGGGCCAACTGGCAAAAAACTGGCTCAACGTTTACGTTGGAAACCTGATTGGCTGCCTGCTGTTTGTTCTGCTGATGTGGTTGTCGGGTGAATACATGACCGCCAACGGCGCCTGGGGACTGAATGTCCTGCAAACCGCTGACCATAAAGTACACCATACCTTTATCGAAGCCGTCGCGCTGGGTATCCTCGCAAACCTGATGGTCTGCCTGGCCGTCTGGATGAGCTACTCCGGACGCAGCCTGATGGACAAAGCCATGATTATGGTTCTGCCTGTCGCCATGTTCGTTGCCAGCGGCTTTGAGCACAGTATCGCTAACATGTTTATGATTCCTTTCGGTATCGTAATCCGCGACTTCGCTAGCCCGGAGTTCTGGACCGCAGTTGGTTCCAGCCCGGAAAATTTCTCTCACTTAACCGTTATGAACTTCATCACTGATAATCTGATCCCTGTCACAATCGGGAACATTATCGGCGGGGGTCTGCTGGTTGGGTTGACATACTGGGTCATTTACCTGCGTGGCGATAACCATCATTAATGGTTATCTCAGGCAGTAAATAAAAAATCCACTTAAGAAGGTAGGTATCACATGTCCGAGCTTAATGAAAAGTTAGCCACAGCCTGGGAAGGTTTTGCCAAAGGTGATTGGCAGAACGAAGTCAACGTCCGTGACTTCATCCAGAAAAACTACACTCCATATGAAGGTGACGAATCCTTCCTGGCCGGTGCAACCGACGCAACCACCACTCTGTGGGACAGCGTTATGGAAGGCGTTAAACAGGAAAACCGCACTCACGCGCCTGTTGATTTCGACACCTCCATTGCCTCTACCATCACTTCTCACGACGCGGGTTATATCCAGAAGTCTCTCGAGAAGATCGTTGGTCTGCAGACTGAAGCGCCACTGAAACGCGCCATTATTCCGTTCGGTGGCATCAAAATGGTTGAAGGTTCGTGCAAAGCGTACGATCGCGAACTGGACCCAATGCTGAAAAAAATCTTCAGCGAATACCGCAAAACGCACAACCAGGGCGTGTTTGATGTTTACACCAAAGACATCCTGAACTGCCGTAAATCTGGCGTGCTGACCGGTCTGCCGGATGCGTATGGCCGTGGCCGTATCATCGGTGACTACCGTCGCGTTGCGCTGTACGGTATCGACTTCCTGATGAAAGACAAATACGCACAGTTCCTGTCTCTGCAGTCTGACATGGAAAATGGCGTAAACCTGGAAGCGACCATCCGTCTGCGCGAAGAGATCTCCGAGCAGTACCGTGCCCTGGGTCAGATCAAAGAAATGGCGGCTAAATACGGCTGTGATATCTCTGCTCCAGCGACTAACGCACAGGAAGCTATTCAGTGGACCTACTTCGGCTACCTGGCCGCTGTTAAGTCTCAGAACGGCGCAGCAATGTCCTTCGGTCGCGTATCCACCTTCCTGGATGCATACATCGAACGTGACCTGAAAGCTGGCAAAATCACCGAAACCGACGCACAGGAAATGATTGACCACCTGGTCATGAAACTGCGTATGGTTCGCTTCCTGCGTACCCCAGAATACGATGAGCTGTTCTCTGGTGACCCAATCTGGGCAACAGAATCTATCGCCGGTATGGGTGTAGATGGCCGTACTCTGGTGACCAAAAGCAGCTTCCGTTTCCTGAACACCCTGTACACCATGGGGCCGTCTCCGGAGCCGAACATCACCATTCTGTGGTCTGAAAAACTGCCACTGAACTTCAAAAAATATGCCGCTAAAGTGTCCATCGATACCTCTTCTCTGCAGTACGAGAATGATGATCTGATGCGTCCTGACTTCAACAACGATGATTACGCTATCGCTTGCTGCGTAAGCCCAATGATTGTTGGTAAGCAAATGCAGTTCTTCGGTGCTCGCGCTAACCTCGCGAAAACCATGCTGTACGCAATCAACGGCGGCGTTGATGAAAAACTGAAAATCCAGGTTGGTCCTAAATCTGAACCAATCAAAGCTGACGTTCTGGACTTCAACGAAGTAATGGATCGTCTGGATCACTTCATGGACTGGCTGGCTAAACAGTACGTCACCGCACTGAACGTCATCCACTACATGCACGACAAGTACAGCTACGAAGCTTCTCTGATGGCTCTGCACGACCGTGACGTGGTTCGCACCATGGCATGTGGTATCGCAGGTCTGTCCGTTGCCGCTGACTCCCTGTCTGCTATCAAATATGCGAAAGTTAAACCGATTCGTGACGAAGACGGTCTGGCTATCGACTTCGAAATCGAAGGCGAATACCCGCAGTTTGGTAACAACGACTCTCGCGTTGATGACATGGCAGTTGACCTGGTTGAACGTTTCATGAAGAAAATTCAGAAACTGACCACCTACCGTGACGCTATCCCGACTCAGTCTGTTCTGACCATCACCTCTAACGTTGTGTATGGTAAGAAAACCGGTAACACCCCAGACGGTCGTCGTGCTGGCGCGCCATTCGGACCAGGTGCTAACCCAATGCACGGCCGTGACCAGAAAGGTGCTGTTGCCTCTCTGACCTCCGTTGCTAAACTGCCGTTTGCCTACGCCAAAGATGGTATCTCTTATACCTTCTCTATCGTGCCAAACGCGCTGGGTAAAGACGACGAAGTGCGTAAAACCAACCTCGCGGGTCTGATGGACGGTTACTTCCATCACGAGGCGTCCATCGAAGGTGGTCAGCACCTGAACGTGAACGTCATGAACCGTGAAATGCTGCTCGACGCGATGGAACATCCGGAAAAATATCCGCAGCTGACCATCCGTGTATCTGGCTACGCAGTACGCTTCAACTCGCTGACGAAAGAACAGCAGAAAGACGTTATTACCCGTACTTTCACTCAGTCCATGTAATTGGATTTGACTGAAATCACGCAGTAAAAAGCGTACAATAAAGGCTCCACACAAGTGGGGCCTTTTTAACACCCCCCGCCCCACAGTCTCTTTTGTCCGCTATCTATACTGAATGGATAACAGCCAAAACAGACTCGACACAGCCGTTTGAGTTGTGCACATAAACAGGCCCCGGACGGGCCGAATCTGGAGATATCACCGCAATGTCAACTATTGGTCGCATTCACTCCTTTGAGTCCTGTGGCACCGTCGATGGCCCAGGCATCCGCTTTATTACCTTCTTCCAGGGCTGCCTGATGCGCTGCCTGTACTGCCATAACCGCGATACCTGGGATACCCACGGCGGCAAAGAGGTCACCGTTGAAGAGTTGATGAAAGAGGTGGTGACCTACCGCCACTTTATGAACGCTTCCGGCGGCGGTGTAACCGCATCAGGCGGCGAAGCGATCCTGCAGGCCGAATTTGTGCGTGACTGGTTCCGCGCCTGCCGTAAAGAGAGCATCCATACCTGCCTGGACACCAATGGCTTTGTCCGTCGCTACGATCCGGTCATTGATGAGCTGCTGGAAGTGACCGATCTGGTCATGCTGGATCTCAAGCAGATGAACGACGAAATCCACCAGAATCTGGTTGGCGTGTCGAACCACCGCACCCTTGAGTTCGCGAAGTATATTTCCGGAAAAGGCATCAAAACCTGGATCCGCTACGTTGTCGTACCGGGCTGGTCAGACGATGACGACTCCGCGCACCGCCTGGGCGAGTTCACCCGCGATATGGGCAACGTTGAAAAAATTGAGCTGCTGCCGTATCACGAGCTGGGCAAACACAAGTGGGTCGCGATGGGCGAAGAGTACAAGCTCGATGGTGTGAAGCCGCCGAAGAAAGAGACCATGGAACGTGTGAAAAGCATTCTGGAGCAGTACGGTCACAAAGTGATGTACTAAAAAATACCCGGCTAATCAGCCGGGTATTTTTTTAGCCTCAGGCATGGGCCACAGGGGTAGGATGCTCCCCCGCTTTACGCAGCAGCATTAACAGGTAGATAAACGACACGCTGGCAATCATGACAAACAGCAGATTGTCGGAATAGTTCTGCATCAGCATCGCCGTCAGCGTCGGCCCCAGCAGACTGCCGATGGTATAGCTCAGTAGCAGAGCCTGGTTCATCGCCACCAGCTGATGCTGTTCGACTTTTTCGCAGGCCCAGGCCATTGCCACCGGATAAAGCGTAAAGCCCGCCGCCCCGAGGATAAACAGCGCGGGTGCCATCGACGCGTTACCGAGCATCGCCATACAGCCCATGATCACCACAAACACCTGAACACGTAGTACCAGCAGGCGGCCAAACTTGTCGGCAAGACGGCCAATCGGCCATTGCCCGACGATCCCGGCGCTGACCATCACCGCCATCCAGAAACCAATCCCGGCATCGCTGACACCCTGGTGGTTGAGATAGAGCGGCATCAGGCCGTACAGTGAACCGAGCACAATCCCGGAAATAATGCAGCCGTTTACGCCCAGACGGGCCTGACGCAGGCGGAACATCGGCCAGACGCGGGCCGGTTCCTGATGCGCATCCTGCTGATGCAGAATGCGGGTGAACAGCAGCGGCAGGATCGCAGCCAACACCAGACCGGTCACCCACGGCAGCACGCTCATCAGGTCAGTAGGCAGTTTGCTGACCATCACCTGACCCAGTACGGTACCCACGTAATACACCATCATATAGGCGGCCAACAGGCGTCCGCGATTACGCGACGTCCCACTGCACATCAGGGCGCTCTCAACGACTACCCAGATCATTGCGCAGCCGACCCCGGCCACAAAGCGCATGCTCATCCAACTCCAGAAGCCCATCATCAGCCCCAGCCCAACACAGCCGACGGCGAAAATTAGCGACGCCAGGTAATAGCAGCGGTTAAAGCCCAGGCGCTTGATCATCTTGCCGGCGATCACCGTGCCCAGCAGGTTACCGGTAAAATAGGACGAGCCAATCATGCCAACCTGCCAGGTAGGCATGTTTTCATGGGCGAGCCAAAGCGGAACGAGGGTGTTTAACACCGCGATCGCCAGGGTCAGCAAAAGCAGGCCACAGAGCAACAGCTGCACCGGGCGGGAATAGGTAGACATGGATTAAAAACCGTGAGGATGTTCAGATTTCGTGCGCATCATGCCACTGGCAAAAACAAAGTCAATCCATCCACTTAGGCCGCTCGCACGATTTGCAGGCTATCGATTTGAAAAACTTATCCTGCTTCGCTTACCGGCACGGCGAACATTTATTATCTGATTGTTTTTGTTTAAATAAAATTAAATCAGTGCCAGATGTTCAGTTGAAAAATTTCATGATCGGTAAAAGAAAAGCCGGGCACGTTGTCCCGGCTGGTTATAACTCAATGCTCGCTTAGCTGGCCACGGCCACACCCACCGTCATATGCAGCCCGTAAAAGACGCCGCGACCGATCAGTTCGCCCGCCAGCACCAGGATGAACGCCAGCGACAGCAGCGGCAACGCCGGGCGATCGCCCTTCAGCTGCGGCACGACCCAGCATGCCAGCGCAGCCACCAGCAACACCATGCGCCAGGCCATTAACGAACCGTAATCCGGCACCAGCGCGGACGCTTGCTGGAGAGAGCTGGAAATCGTCGCCAGCTCCGCCCCCTGCATCAGCGCAACCACCACGCTAGCGGTCAACGCCAGCAGCATCACTACGGGCAGTAGACGCATCGCCCAGCCCTCAACGCCCGCCACGCGCAGCAGCAGATAGCCGAGCAGTGGCCCGCCAATAAACATGGTCAGGAAGAAGCTCAGCGGCGTCCAGATGCTGTACCAGGTCGGCACGGTGTCGATAGTGTTATAGACCCGCACCATCATCCAGACGAAGACAACGCCCAGCACCATCGTGACTATCAGCCACAGAGCACGTAAACCCGTAGGCAGTTTTCCGACGATTGCCAGCAGCCAGCCCAGCCCACCAACGGCGAAGAACAACGCCCCGCTGGCAATTTCATTGCTGAGCGCGGACGCACCAACCCGATTAAGCGAGTTAAAGGCGCGCAGCGGCGAGCCGAGGTGCAGCGTGGAGGCGACAAAGCCCACCCCCATCAGCCCCCACAGCACCAGCATATTCATCAGCAGGCGCTGCTGCTTATAGCGCGACAGTTCCCCTTTGAACAGTGCGAAGGCGAGCACGATAAAGCCCCCCACGACGCACTGCCCAAAGACCGTGAAAATCATCAACGGCCATTCATGCCATCCACTTCCCATCTCACACCTCCTTTGGATTGGCCAGATAGCCGGTGGTGTCACCCGTCGGTCGGCTGTTGGCATTGGGTTTAATCACGATACTCGGCTTGGTGAAGTGCGCCGACGGCAGCGGGGCCACGGCGGCGAGCTGACCGTGCTTCTTGCGCAGCTCGTCAATCGGGCCGAAATCCAGCGCCCGCAGCGGGCAGGACTCGACGCAAATCGGCTTGTTGCCCTCGGCCACCCGGTCGTGACAGCCATCGCACTTGGTCATATGGCCTTTGGCAGCGTTGTACTGCGGCGCGCCGTACGGGCAGGCCATGTGGCAGTAACGACAGCCGATACAGACCTCTTCGTTTACCACCACAAAACCGTCGTCACGTTTGTGCATCGCCCCGCTGGGGCAGACTTTGGTGCAGGCCGGATCTTCGCAGTGGTTGCAGGCAATCGACAGGTAATAGGCAAAGACGTTCTGGTGCCAGACGCCGTTATCCTCCTGCCAGTCGCCGCCCGCGTACTCGTAGATGCGGCGGAAGCTGACGTCCGGAGTCAGGTCCTTGTAATCCTTGCACGCCAGCTCGCAGGTTTTACACCCGGTGCAGCGGCTGGAATCAATAAAAAATCCATACTGAGTGGTCATGGGCTACTCCTTACGCCTTTTCAACCTGAACCAGGTTACTGTGGGACGGGTTGCCTTTCGCCAGCGGCGACGGGCGTTGGGTGGTCAGCACGTTAATGCAGCCAGCCTGATCGACACGGCTGGCATCCGGGTTGTACCAGGCCCCTTCGCCTAAGGCGACAACACCCGGCAGAATACGCGGCGTTACTTTAGCTTCGATATGCACTTCGCCACGGCCATTGAAGATCCGCACCCGTTCGCCGTTTTTAATCCCGCGCTTTTGCGCATCCAGCGGATTGATCCAGATCTCCTGACGGCAGGCCGCCTGCAGTACGTCCACGTTGCCGTAGGTTGAGTGGGTACGCGCTTTGTAGTGGAAACCGGTCATCTGCAGCGGATAATCTTTGCTCTGCGGATCGTCGTAGTTTTCAAAGCCAGGGCTATAAACCGGTAGCGGATCGATCACATCGTCCTTATCCAGCTCCCAGCTAGCAGCAATTTGCGCCAGCTGCGCGGAGTAGATCTCGATTTTGCCGGATGGCGTGGTCAGCGGGTTAGCGACAGGATCGGCGCGGAACGCTTTATAGGCCACGTGATGCCCTTCAGGATCGCGTTGCTTGAACATGCCATGCTGACGAAACTCATCAAACGACAGCAGCTCAGGAATTGCGGTACGTGACTGCTCATACAGATGGCGCATCCACCCTTCCTGGGTGCGGCCTTCGGTGAACTGCTGCTCAACACCCATCCGTTTTGCCAGTTCGGAAGTCATCTCATAGATGGTTTTACACTCAAAGCGCGGCTTAATTGCCTGGTCGGCAAAAATGACGTATGCCATGTTGCCGCAGGAGGCATCCAGCGCGAAGTCCATCTGTTCAGAGGCGGTGCAGTCCGGCAGCAGGATATCGGCATACTTCGCCGACGAGGTCATATGGCAATCCACCACCACAATCAGCTCGCATTTTTTGTCATCCTGCAGGATGTCATGGGTGCGGTTGATCTGAGAGTGCTGGTTGATGAGACAGTTACCGGCGTAGTTCCAGATCATCTTGATCGGCACATCGAGCTTGTCTTTACCGCGCACGCCGTCGCGGGTGGCGGTCATCTCCGGACCACGCTCAATAGCATCGGTCCACATAAACATGGAGATGCTGGTCTGAACCGGGTTTTCCAGCGTGGGCATGCGGACAAACGGCAGAGAATACGAGCCTTCGCGCGCGCCGCTGTTACCGCCGTTGATCCCCACATTACCGGTCAAAATCGCCAGCATGGAGATTGCGCGGGACACCAGTTCACCGTTGGCATGACGCTGCGGGCCCCATCCTTGTGAAATAAAGGCCGGTTTGGCTCCGGCAATTTCCCGCGCCAGCTGCACAATCCGCGCTTCGGGAATACCGGTGATCGCCGCCGCCCATGCGGGGGTTTTGGCGATACCGTCATTACCCTGACCGAGAATATAGGCTTTATAGTGGCCGTTCGCGGGCGCACCTTCCGGCAGCGTTTTTTCGTCGAAGCCGACGCAGTATTTATCGAGGAACGGCTGATCGACGAGATTCTCGCGGATCATCACCCATGCCAGCGCGGAGATCAGCGCTGCATCAGTACCGGGACGGATCGGGATCCACTCATCTTCACGCCCTGCTCCGGTGTCGGTATAGCGTGGGTCAATCACGATCATCCGGGCGTTGGATTTCTGCCGTGCCTGTTCAATGTAGTACGTTACCCCACCGCCGCTCATGCGCGTTTCACCGGGGTTATTACCGAACAGGACGACTAGCTGGCTGTTTTCTATATCCGACGGGCTGTTACCATCCGCCCAGCCGCCGTAGGTATAGCTCAGGCCTGCAGCAATTTGCGCGGTGGAGTAGTCGCCGTAATGATTGAGGTAACCGCCGCAGCAGTTCATCAGACGGGCAATCAGTGTTTTACCGGGTGGCCATGAGCGGGTCATGGTCCCGCCCAGGGTCCCGGTACCGTAGTTCAGATAGATTGACTCATTGCCGTAATCTTTAATCAAACGCTGCATATTGCTGGCGATGGTATCAAAGGCCTCTTCCCAGCTGATACGCTCGAACTTACCTTCGCCACGTTTGCCGACGCGCTTCATCGGGTATTTCAGGCGGTCAGGGTTGTAGACGCGACGACGCATTGAGCGTCCACGCAAACAGGCCCGAACCTGGTGTAATCCATCGTAGTTATCATCACCCGTGTTGTCCGTCTCGACATATTTGATTTCACCGTCGATAACGTGCATGCGTAGCGGGCAGCGACTGCCGCAGTTTACTGTGCAGGCGCTCCAGACCACTTTCTCATCAGGCTTTACCGCAGCCGGGGCTTCTGCAGCCGAGACCAGGCGTGAAAAAGGCAATGTTAATGCGCTACTGGCAACCGCCAGGCCGCCAATCGCCGTGGTTTTCATCAACCCACGACGACTCACCTCAGCAGCAAGCAACGCATCCGGCGTTTTCATTTTCATAGACTCTCACTTTGATTGCTCACAATGATAAAATTTGCGGCAATAACCGCTATATAGTTATTTATATAAAGGATGGATGTGTTAGCCGATGTTTATGCTAACCATCTGTGGGGAAGTATTACTACTTTGGAGGTAAGAGGTATTGCCTGATGTCAAAAGCGGGGCATAAAAAAAGCGCCCGCAGGCGCTTTTTTGTTAAGGCAGATAGATTAGCCGATGAACTGTTGGCCTTTCATGTACGGGCGCAGCACTTCAGGAATTTCAATGCGACCGTCAGCCTGCTGGTAGTTTTCCAGCACGGCAACGAGCGTACGTCCTACAGCCAGACCCGAGCCGTTCAGGGTGTGAACCAGACGGGTTTTCTTGTCAGACTTAGTACGGCAGCGCGCCTGCATACGGCGAGCCTGGAAATCTCCGACGTTAGAGCAGGAGGAGATTTCACGGTAGGTGCCCTGCGCCGGAACCCATACTTCCAGGTCGAAGGTTTTGCAGGCACCAAAGCCCATGTCACCGGTACACAGCGCCATACGGCGGTACGGCAGGCCCAACAGCTCCAGCACTTTTTCTGCATGACCGGTCATCTCTTCCAGCGCGGCCATGGACTCTTCCGGACGCACGATCTGTACCATTTCGACTTTGTCGAACTGGTGCATACGGATCAGACCACGGGTATCACGCCCGTAGGAACCCGCTTCAGAACGGAAGCACGGCGAGTGCGCGGTCAGTTTGATCGGCAGATCGTCTTCGTCGATGATCTCGTCGCGAACGAGGTTGGTCAGCGGCACTTCTGCGGTTGGGATCAGTGCATAATTGCTGCTGTCGGCTTCTTCATCCAGCGGACGGGTGTGGAACAGATCGCCGGCAAACTTCGGCAGCTGACCTGTGCCGTACAGCGTATCGTGGTTCACCAGATACGGGACGTAGGTTTCGCTGTAGCCGTGCTGTTCCGTGTGCAGATCCAGCATGAACTGGGCCAGCGCGCGGTGCAGGTGGGCAATCTGCCCTTTCATCACCACAAAGCGGGAACCGGTCAGCTTAACGGCAGCGGCAAAATCGAGGCCCGCGTGCATTTCACCGAGGGTGACATGGTCGCGCACGTCAAAATCGAATTCGCGAGGCGTGCCCCAGCGTTTCACTTCAACGTTGTCATTTTCGTCTTTGCCGACAGGGACGCTGTCGTCTGGGGTATTCGGGATAGCCAGCGCGATATTGCGAATTTCTGCGAGCAGCTCTTCCAGCTCAGCCTTCGCCTGATCCAGCTCTTCACCGAGTTTGTTCACTTCCAGACGCAATGGCTCAATGTCTTCCCCGCGCGCTTTCGCCTGGCCGATGGATTTCGATCGAGAGTTACGCTCTGCCTGCAAGTTTTCGGTTTGTACCTGCAAAACTTTACGACGCTCTTCGAGAGCGCCCAGCTTATCTACATCCAGCTTAAAGCCCCGGCGTGCCAGTTTTTCAGCGACTGCGTCTGGCTCGTTACGCAACAGATTGGGATCGAGCATGCTTATCCTGTGCTTATCGAATTAAAAAATAGGAGGAAATGACCGCAGCCTGCGATCATCAGATACGTTACCAACATTACCGCAACGATAGGCCTAACGGTAGCGTTTTATAGGGCTATTTTGATCCTGTCCGGCCAACCAGGCGAGCTTTTCGCCAATCTTACCCTCAAGGCCCCTGTTTGTCGGATGATAATAACGCGTTTGTGCCATTTCCTGCGGAAAATAGGCTTCTCCGGCAGCATAGGCATTGGGTTCATCGTGCGCGTAGCGATACTCCTGACCGTACCCCATCTCTTTCATCAGTTTGGTCGGGGCATTGCGCAGGTGGACTGGCACGTCATAGTCAGGCCGCTCACGGGCGTCGGACATGGCCGCCTTAAATGCGGTGTAGACGGCATTACTCTTCGGCGCGCAGGCCAGATAAACAATCGCCTGCGCAATGGCGCGTTCACCTTCCGCGGGCCCAACCCGGGTAAAGCAGTCCCAGGCGGATAGTGCCACCTGCATGGCGCGCGGATCGGCGTTACCGACATCTTCCGAGGCAATAGCCAGACAGCGGCGCGCCACATACAGCGGATCGCCCCCGGCGGTAATAATGCGTGCATACCAGTACAGGGCAGCATCAGGTGAACTGCCGCGTACCGATTTATGCAGCGCGGAGATCAGGTCGTAGAAACGGTCGCCCTTATTATCAAAACGCGCGCTGCGCTCCCCGGCGATTTCAGTGAGCAAAGCGGGTTGCAACACCCGCTTGCCGCGGGTATCAGACTCGGCCATGTCGGCCATCATCTCCAGCGTGTTCAGCGCCCGGCGTGCATCGCCGTTGACCAGCTCCGCAATGGCGCGGCGGGTTTCGTCAGGCAGAACAATGTCCTGCCCGCCGTAGCCGCGCGCTTTATCGTCCATTGCCTGGGTCAGCACCTGTTCAATGTCTTCGGTGGTTAACGACTTCAGCAGATAGACGCGGGCCCGGGACAACAGCGCCGAGTTCAGTTCGAACGAGGGATTTTCGGTGGTGGCGCCGATAAACGTAATGGTGCCATCTTCGATGTGCGGCAGGAACGCATCCTGCTGGCTCTTGTTGAAGCGGTGGACTTCGTCGACAAACAGGATCGTGCGGCGACCGGCATTGCGACTCTGCCGCGCACGTTCAATTGCTTCACGGATCTCTTTCACCCCGGAGGTGACGGCAGAAATACGTTCAACGTCCGCATCCGCATAGCGGCCGATGACTTCGGCCAGCGTGGTCTTGCCGGTGCCTGGCGGTCCCCACAGGATCATCGAATGCAGATGCCCGGCCTCAATGGCGCGCGGCAAGGGCTTACCCGCAGCCAGCAGGTGCTGCTGGCCGATGTATTGCGCTAAATTTTCTGGCCGCATACGGGCGGCCAGAGGTTGAAACGCATTATCTGAAAAATCGAGCGACAGGTTGCCCACTCACGCCTCTTACTTGTTACGTTGGTCATCCACCGTTACGCCCTTCGGCGGGGTAAAGGTGAATTTCGATGCCTCAATAGCGCCGTTTTGCTGTGATTTCAGCTGATAACTGCTGCGCTGTTCGTCCTGCTCAACGGCGCTGAACTGATTGATAGTGCCATTCGCGCTAACGTTGATGGTGAACTGCTTCAGGTTGCCGTTGCTGCCTTTTGGCGTCAGGACAAAGTCATCGCCGTTCTGTTTAATGTTGTACTGCTGCCAGTCGCTGGTCTGGTTACGGGCGATCAGCATAAACGGGGTGTTGCTGGTGGCATCTTTCAGCCAGGTCGCCGTCGCCTGCTCAACAAACGGGTTAAAGAACCACAGTGTTTGTCCGTCAGAGACGAGGATGCTTTCATCCGGCTGCGTCATATGCCAGTTGAAAAGATTCGGACGCTTAACCCACAGATCGCCCTGACCTTCCTGCACCGCATTACCGCTGCCGTCAGTCACTTTCTGGGTGAAGCTGGCGTGGAAGCTGCTCACTTTATCCAGGCGGCTTTTCAGATCGCTGGCGGCATCAGCCCAGACGCTGCTTGCCACAAAGCTGGTCAGTAATGCACAGGTGATAGCGATTTTTTTCATTGTTATTCCTTACAATACGTCATCCCGAAATGGGAGCTTTCTGTCAACTATTCTGGACCTGCCCGCAGGCAGGCGACAGAAGAAAATGCTTAAATTTTGCTGATTTACCCATCTTTGCAATCGCGGGTGAATCACTCAAACGGCGGGGGTGCCAGCACTTCACGGTTACCGTTATGGCCCTGTTCGCTGACGATCCCCTGCGCTTCCATCTGCTCGATGATACGCGCCGCGCGGTTGTAACCGATGCGGAACTGACGCTGTACCCCGGAGATCGACGCTTTGCGTTTTTCGGTGACGAAGTTAACGGCCTGGTCGAACAACGGATCGAGATCTTCACCGCCGTCAACACCGCCGCCACCGCCACCTTCGCTCTCGCTGTCAGAGGTGATGCCTTCAACATACTGTGGACGACCACGCGCCTTCCAGTCCTGGACCACGGCATGAACTTCCTGGTCACGGACGAACGCGCCATGAACACGCACCGGCGAGGTGGAATTTGGCCCGGAATAGAGCATATCCCCCATGCCGAGCAGTGATTCCGCACCCGCCTGATCGAGGATAGTACGGGAGTCGATTTTGCTCGACACGGTAAAGGCAATACGGGTCGGGATATTGGCTTTAATCAGGCCCGTGATCACGTCCACCGACGGTCGCTGCGTCGCCAGCACCAGATGGATCCCCGCCGCACGCGCCTTTTGCGCCAGGCGGGCAATCAGCTCTTCAACTTTCTTGCCGACGGTCATCATCAGGTCGGCAAATTCATCCACCAGCACCACAATATACGGCAGTTTTTCCAGCACCGGATGTTGGGCATCCATGCTGTCACCCGGCTTCCAGTACGGATCCGGGATTGGGCGCCCCATTTTGGCTGCTTCCGCGATGATGTCGTTGTAGCCCGCGAGGTTACGCACCCCGAGCGCCGACATCAGCTTGTAGCGGCGTTCCATCTCGTTGACGCTCCAGCGCAGGGCGTTGGCGGCATCTTTCATATCGGTGACCACTTCGGTCAACAGATGCGGGATCCCTTCATAAACCGACAGTTCCAGCATTTTCGGGTCGATCATGATGAAACGCACATCTTCCGGCTGGGCTTTATAAAGGATGCTGAGGATCATGGCGTTAACGCCGACTGACTTACCGGAGCCCGTCGTACCTGCCACCAGCAGGTGCGGCATTTTTGCCAGATCGGCAATCACCGGCTCACCGGCAATGTCTTTACCCAGCACCACGCTCAGCGGCGACGGGTTATCACGGAATTTAGCGTTGTCGAGTACTTCACGCAGGTAAACGGTCTGACGCTTTTTATTCGGTAATTCCAGGCCGACATACGGTTTGCCAGGAATGACCTCGACCACGCGCACGGCAACGGTCGACAGCGAACGCGCCAGATCACGGGAGAGGTTCGAAATACGTGCAGCTTTTACGCCCGGTGCCAGGTTCAGCTCAAAGCGGGTAATTACCGGACCCGGAGAGTAGTTCACCACATCCGCTTTAATGCGGAAGTCGGCCAGACGTAGCTCAACCAGACGCGCCATCTGATCCAGAGCAAAGGTATCTATCGGTTCAACTTCCGTTGGTGGCGGCGTGAGCAGATCAAACGACGGAAGCGGCGTCGTCGGTCTCTGGAGCGGACGGCTATCACCGTTACGCATCAACAGCGGATGGATCAGGCTCTGCTGCGGCTGAACCGGAGGCTGCGGTGCCTGAACCTGCGGCTGCGGTGCCTGAACCTGCGGCTGCGGCACCTGAACAGGCTGCTGCGGCTGAGCGAATTGCTGCGGTTGTGCAACCTGTTGCGGCTGCGCATAGTGCTGTGGTTGCTGCACCGGTGCCGGGGCCACGGCAGGCTGCGGCGGCGTATACGCTTCGCGCGGCGGTTCTGCATCTGGCATCACGCCCGGGGTGAACAGGGGTTCACTCGGCGTATCATCCACCAGATCTTTCATCGGTGAGAATTCGAAGTCTGCCAGCGAGAACGGACTCGCCCCCTTGGGCTGTTCACCGGCGTAACGCTGCTGCTGCGTCGCGGCGAACTGACGCGCCAGCTCCTGCTCTGCGGCATCGTCGTCTTCTTGCTGCTGATAATGCTGAGGCTCAGGCTGATACTCTTCGCCATAACGCTGCTGCTGCGTTGCGGCAAACTGACGCGCCAGCTCATCCTGCTGCATCTCATCAGTATCATCACTGTACTGGTCGTCGTCGTACTGCTGACGCCCGACCTCACGCGCTTTCTCTTCTTCAGCCATGCGCTGAGAAGGCAGCTTGATGCCAAAAGAGGCCAGTTCGCGGCGAGTCGGGACGCGCACACGGTTAGGACGCGGCAGCTGCGGGCCAATGCCCTCTTTGACCTGCGGACGTGGTGCGCCGCTTGACGCGAGGCTGAATAAAGGCGCCGCGGCACTTGCTGCGGCGGTCGCCTGCTGCACGCCTGCTACTACAGGTGCGACTGCAGCAGTGGCCGATACCGGATCAAAAGCCGGTACCGGAACAGAGGGAATTTCTACCGGTTTAACCGGAGCAGCCTCTTGCACTGGTTCAGGAACGGGCTGATACCAGGCCGCCAGCTGTTCACGCTCGCGGGCGCGCTTCTCTTCCACTTCTTCAAAATAGTAGAGCGGCGGACGGGTGGCTTTCACCTCTTCGACAGGCGACGCTTCCACCGTCGGTGGAGCAATAACCGGCTCCGGCTGGAGTTCTGGCTGCTGCGGTTCATACTGCGGCTCAGGCTGGTAAGGCGTCTCAGGCTGCTGAGGCGGCTGCCACTGCTGCTGGACATACTGTTCCGGCTCGGGGGCAATAACGGCTTCGGAAACCGGCACGCCAGGGACGGTTTGCCATTCAACCACCGGCTGTTGCAGAGAGGTCTCAGGAACAGAAGGCGCAGAGATTACCGGTTCAACCGGTGCAGCATAGGCCTGGGTGGCCGCCGTTGCGGCAGCGGCCGCCGCGATCGGCTCAGCGACGGAGTGGCCATTCAGAAGCGGGTCGTACTCATCATAGTCAGACGGCAGCGCGCGGTTGCCGGAAAACAGCACATCATCCGGATCGGCCGCGACGCCACGGGCGCTGTACGCCACTTCGTCGTCGTCCATCCGTTTCCCGGAGAACAGCGCGGCATCCGTTTTGCGGCCTAAGGGATTAGAGAATTTCTCGGCCACGCGCTTACGACGCAAAGCAGCGCCGCGCAGAATACGGGCCCGACGCGATTCGCGGCGTTCAACGACCGGTTCATCTTCATCGTAGTCATCTTCATACTCTTCGTCATTCACCCATGTGTCATCCCGACGGGTGCGGTTGCTGGCGAAGGTCAGAATATTGAGGATCACGCTGCCGATCTTTTCGGCAATGCTGACCCAGGACCAGCCGGTAAACAGCGTCAGCCCTGCGCCCCAGACGCAAAGCAGCGCAATAGTCCCGCCGCTACTGTGCAGCATCGGCTGCAGCGCGGTGCTGAGCAGGCTGCCAATCACGCCGCCGGAGGCAAAATACCAGATGTCATCGGCGTTAATCGCCGCCAGACCGCAGGACGTCAGAAGCAATGCCAGCGCGCCAATCAGGCGCAGCGAGACGGCAAAATAGTCGATATAGTCATCGTTCTGACGATGGCGCCAGGCAAACCAACAGCCACCGATAATGATCACCGGCAGGGTGTAGGCCATCACGCCAAAAATAAAGAACAGCGTATCGGCAAGCCAGGCACCGGGAACGCCACCCAAATTATGGATAGGCTCATGCCATGCGGTTTGTGACCAGCTGGGATCGGAAGGATTGAAACTGAGTAAGGCCGCCATCAGCCAGACGGCAAACAGGGCAACGAGCAGCAATAACGCCTCAAGGAGTCGGCGTCCACTGCTCAGTTTGGTTAAATTGACTTCTTTGTCTTCGGTGTATTCCTGGCTCAAGAAAGGCTCTCCAGGTATCAGGCATTTCCGGCCTGAGTGCTAAAACGGACAACAGTGCCGGGATCCCGACACTGTTGCTGTATGGATTAACAGGAGTGTAATCAAAGTACGCTCATATTGCACCTGTTCCGTGTTAGCGCGTCTTAATAACCAGACGATTGCTCTGTTTGACTTCTTCCATTACCACATAGGTACGGGTGTCGTTCACGCCAGGCAGTCGCAGCAGGGTTTCACCCAGCAGCTTACGGTAAGCGGACATATCAGGTACACGGGTTTTCAACAGGTAGTCGAAATCGCCGGAAACCAAATGACACTCTTGAATTTCTTCCAGTTTTTGCACAGCGGAGTTAAATTGCTCAAACACATCCGGGGCGCCACGATTCAGAGTAATCTCAACAAATACCAGAAGTGAGGCATCCAGATAATGCGGGTTCAGCAGAGCCGTATAGCCCTGAATAAAACCCTGTCTTTCCAGTCGGCGCACACGCTCAAGGCACGGCGTCGGGGAAAGTCCCACACGTTTTGAAAGCTCGACGTTGGAAATACGCCCATCCTTTTGCAACTCATTAAGAATGTTACGATCGATGCGGTCGAGATCTTTGCCAGGGCGCTTCTTACTATCTACCATTATTATTGTCTCTCTGTATTCCTTCCCTAACTCCTGCCAGGACCCTGTGCACTTCACTGTTCAGAGTCTTTCCCCGTGAGTAATCGCATCACCTGTATTTTAGTTTGCGCGATGTCGATTGGGGTTATGTGGTAAGAAGACCGTGCCCAAAGGCGGCCATCAACATCACGTATGGCATCTGTCCACACCATGCGTAGATTTCGCTGACCCGGTAAAAATGGTGATTTTGTGCATGACTATGCGTTACACAAAGGCCCATTTTTTTTCTTCCTTCAATGTTTTCGCAAAAGCGCAGGGGATTGTCAAAGCAAAACATCGAAATTTAGTACAACATGCCGGATATTCATTGCGACCGGCGATTAATCCTCAACTTATCGCCGCAGTTTCGACCAATCGCCCAGGTCTGCTGGTGATAAAATCAGCACCGCGGTACCGCCGTTCATCGCCCTCTTCTATTGCAGCTATCGTTAACAAAATCGCTGCGCCCTTTTTTTACGACAACAAATTCCCTACAATCCGTGAAAATATCTGCTAACAACAATGGGGATCTCATGGGCACGGCCAAACACAGTAAACTGCTAATCCTTGGTTCTGGACCTGCGGGATATACCGCAGCGGTCTATGCTGCACGCGCTAACCTGCAACCGGTACTGATTACGGGCATGGAAAAAGGCGGTCAGCTGACCACCACCACCGAAGTAGAAAACTGGCCAGGCGATCCTGAAGGCCTGACTGGGCCACTGCTGATGGAGCGTATGCACGAGCACGCCGCCAAATTTGATACCGAAATCATTTTTGACCACATCAACAAAGTCGATCTGCAGAACCGTCCGTTCCGCCTGATCGGCGACAACGCCGAATACACCTGCGACGCGCTGATCATTGCCACCGGGGCCTCTGCTCGCTACCTGGGTCTGCCGTCCGAAGAGGCGTTCAAAGGCCGCGGCGTGTCCGCCTGCGCCACCTGCGACGGTTTCTTCTACCGCAACCAGAAAGTGGCAGTCATTGGCGGAGGCAACACCGCCGTTGAAGAAGCGCTGTATCTGGCGAACATCGCCTCTGAAGTGCACCTGATCCACCGCCGCGATACCTTCCGCGCGGAAAAAATCCTGATCAAACGTCTGATGGATAAAGTGGCCAGCGGCAACATCGTGCTGCACACCCACCGCACCCTGGAAGAGGTGACCGGCGATCAGATGGGTGTAGCGGGTCTGCGCATTCGTGATACCCAGAACACGGACAACGTCGAGACGCTGGAAGTTGCCGGTCTGTTTGTCGCCATTGGCCACAGCCCGAACACCGCGATCTTTGACGGTCAACTGGCGCTGGAGAACGGCTACATCAAAGTGCAGTCCGGGATCCACGGTAATGCCACTCAGACCAGCATCCCTGGCGTATTCGCCGCAGGCGATGTGATGGACCATATTTACCGTCAGGCGATCACCTCTGCGGGCACCGGCTGTATGGCGGCGCTGGATGCAGAACGTTATCTCGACGGATTAGCCGACCAACGTAAATAATCTTTACAAGTCAGCTACAAACGTAAAAAAGGCGGCGATAAGTCGCCTTTATTGTCTCTGCGTTGTAACATTGCCGGGCCCAATACCCAATAACAGCACCTGCAAATCACGCAATGGAAAAAACCCGTCAACAAGAGCTGACTCGCTGGCTCAAGCAGCAAAGTGTACTTTCGCGCCGCTGGCTGAATATCTCCCGACTTTTGGGGTTTATCAGCGGCCTGTTGATTGTCGGTCAGGCCTGGCTTCTGGCTCGCATTCTTAATCACATGATCATGGAAAATATTCCACGGGAAGCGTTGCTTCTGCCGTTTATCGTGCTGATCCTGGTGTTTATCCTGCGTGCGTGGGTGGTCTGGCTGCGTGAGCGCGTGGGTTTTCACGCCGGGCAGAATATCCGCTACGAAATTCGCCGTCAGGTTCTCGACAGGCTGCATGAGGCCGGTCCCGCCTGGATTCAGGGCAAACCTGCCGGTAGCTGGGCCACGCTCGTCCTTGAGCAAATCGACGATATGCATGATTACTATGCCCGCTATCTGCCGCAGATGGCGCTGGCCGTGTTTGTGCCGGTACTGATCGTCCTCGCCATCCTGCCTTACAACTGGATTGCCGCGCTGATCCTGCTCGGCACCGCCCCGCTGATCCCGATGTTTATGGCGATGGTTGGAATGGGTGCTGCAGATGCTAACCGCCGCAATTTTCTGGCGCTGGGCCGACTCAGCGGCCACTTCCTCGACCGCCTGCGCGGAATGGACACGCTGCGCATCTTTGGTCGCGGTGAAGCCGAAACCGAAAACATCCGTCAGGCGTCGCAGGATTTTCGTCAGCGCACCATGGAAGTGCTGCGTCTGGCCTTCTTATCTTCCGGGGTGCTGGAGTTCTTTACCTCGCTGTGCATTGCGCTGGTGGCGGTCTATTTCGGCTTCTCCTATCTGGGCGCGTTTGATTTTGGTCACTACGGCACGGCAGTCACGCTTTCAGCCGGGTTCCTGGCGCTGATCCTTGCGCCGGAGTTTTTCCAGCCGCTGCGCGATTTAGGCACCTTTTACCATGCCAAAGCGCAAGCAGTCGGCGCGGCGGATAGCCTGAAAACCTTCCTTGAAACGCCTCTCGCCCATCCGCAGCGCGGCGACGTGACGCTGAATACCAGCAGTCCGGTCAGCGTTGAAGCAGACGATTTCTGTGTCCTGTCACCGGAAGGCAAAATACTGGCCGGGCCGCTGAATTTTACCCTCTCTGCGGGTCATCGGGTGGTGCTGGTCGGCACCAGCGGGTCGGGCAAAAGCTCCCTGCTGAATGCGCTATCCGGCTTTATGGCCTACAGCGGCTCGTTACGGATTAATCAGACTGAACTCTCGGCTCTGGATCCCGATGAATGGCGTAAGCACCTGAGCTGGGTCGGTCAGAACCCGCAGCTTCCGGCGGCAACGCTGCGCGAAAACGTGCTGCTGGCGCGCCCGGATGCGCGCGAAGATGAACTGCATTCCGTTCTCGATCGCGCCTGGGTCAGCGAATTTCTGCCGCTGCTGCCGAACGGTGTCGATACGGTCGTGGGCGATCAGGCTGCCGGGCTTTCAGTCGGCCAGGCGCAGCGTATCGCCCTCGCCCGCGCCCTGCTTAATCCGTGTCAGCTGTTGCTGCTGGACGAGCCCGCCGCCAGCCTGGATGCGCACAGCGAACAGCGTGTGATGCTGGCGCTGGATGAGGCTTCCCGGCAGCAAACGACGCTGATGGTGACCCACCAGTTGGAAGGTATTGCCCACTGGGATCAGATCTGGGTAATGGAAAATGGTCACCTTGTCGAACAGGGTGATTACGCGACGCTCGCTGCGGCTCAGGGACCTTTTGCTGCCCTGCTGGCTAACCGTCAGGAGGACATCTGATGCGTGCCTTACTGCCTTACCTGGCGCTTTATATGCGCCACAAATGGATGCTCACTCTTGGCATCGTGCTGGCAATCCTCACGCTGTTGGCAAGTATCGGCCTGCTGACGCTCTCCGGCTGGTTCCTGTCGGCTTCAGCAGTGGCCGGTTTTGCCGGGCTTTACAGCTTCAACTATATGCTGCCTGCTGCAGGCGTGCGCGGTACGGCAATCGCCCGAACCGCCGGACGTTATTTCGAGCGTGTGGTCAGCCATGACGCGACATTCCGGGTGCTGCAACACCTGCGGATCACCACGTTCAGCATGCTGCTGCCCCTCTCCCCTGCCGGGTTGGCGCGCTATCGCCAGGGCGAACTGCTGAACCGCGTCGTCGCAGATGTGGATACGCTCGATCACCTTTACCTGCGCGTTATCTCCCCGTTGGTGGGCGCGTTCGTGGTGATTGTCGTGGTCACGCTGGGGCTCAGCCTGCTGGATGGCACTATCGCGCTGGCCCTCGGCGGGATTATGCTGCTGACCCTGTTTTTACTGCCGCCGCTGTTCTATCGCGCCGGGAAATCGACCGGCGAGAATCTGACCCGTCTGCGCGGCGAATACCGCCAACAGCTCACCTCCTGGCTGCAGGGTCAGGCGGAGCTGACGATTTTCGGTGCCAGCCGCCGCTATCGTGCGCAGATGGAAAATACCGAGATGAGCTGGCACGAAGCCCAGCGCAAGCAGTCGGAACTGACGGCCTTATCCCAGGCATTGATGCTGCTGATTGGCGGTTTTGCGGTGATCGCCATGTTGTGGATGGCCTCCGGCGGCGTGGGCGGCAATACGCAACCTGGCGCCCTGATCGCGCTGTTTGTCTTCTGCGCGCTGGCCGCGTTTGAAGCCCTCACGCCCGTTACCGGGGCGTTTCAACATCTGGGTCAGGTGGTGGCGTCTGCGCTGCGCATCACCCAAATCACCCGCCAGCAGCCCGAAGTGCAGTTCAGCACCGCCTCCTCCGAAGTGCCTGAACGGCTGGCTCTGCGCCTGACGGATGTGAGCTTTGCCTATGAAGGCCAGGCGCAGCCGGCGCTGGACAACGTTAACCTGACGATCCCCGCAGGCGCACACGTTGCGGTGCTCGGACGTACCGGCTGCGGCAAATCGACGCTGTTACAGCTGTTGACCCGCGCCTGGGACCCGGCGCAGGGCCAGATTCAGTTCAACGACACGCCGCTGATGCAGATCGGTGAAAAGGCGTTGCGTCAATCAGTGAGTGTAGTACCGCAGCGCGTGCATCTTTTCAGCGCGACCCTGCGCGAAAACCTGCTGTTAGCCGCCCCCGGCGCAGCAGACGATGTATTAAGCGCGATGCTGGCAAAAGTGGGCTTGCACAAGCTGCTGGAAGACGAGGGGCTGAACAGCTGGCTCGGCGAAGGCGGACGTCAGCTTTCCGGTGGCGAACTGCGCCGACTGGCGATTGCGCGCGCACTTCTGCATGATGCACCGCTGATGCTGCTCGATGAACCCACAGAAGGTCTGGATGCCACGACCGAGCGTCAGATCCTTGATTTACTGGCGAAAGAGATGCAGGACAAAACGCTGCTGATGGTGACGCACCGTCTGCGCGGACTGGCAGATTTCGATCAAATTATTGTGATGGACAACGGAAAAATTATTGAGCAAGGTAGTCATGCAGAGCTGTTGGCGAAACAGGGCCGCTACTACCAGTTTAAACAACGTCTGTAGTCTATATTTGAACCGATCCCTGCTTCGCGTACTGGAGTTTCGTTGTCATGCGCCTGGTCCAGCTTTCTCGTCATTCTCTGGCGTTCCCTTCTCCGGAAGGGGCGCTGCGTGAACCTAATGGTTTGCTGGCCCTGGGCGGCGACCTGAGTCCATCGCGATTACTGATGGCTTATCAGCACGGTATTTTTCCGTGGTTTTCTCCCGGCGACCCGATTTTATGGTGGTCGCCCGATCCCCGCGCCATCCTGTGGCCCACGCAATTTCATCTCAGCCGCAGCATGAAGCGCTTTCATGCCCGTTCCCCATATCGCGTGACCCTCAATCACGCCTTTGGACAGGTGATCGAAGGGTGCGCCAGCGACCGTTCAGAAGGCACCTGGGTCACGCCCGACGTGATTGCCGCCTATCACCGGCTACATGAGCTGGGGTATGCGCACTCGATAGAAGTGTGGCAGAACAATCAGCTGGTTGGTGGCATGTACGGGGTTGCTCAAGGAGCCCTGTTTTGCGGCGAATCGATGTTCAGCCGCGCCGTGAATGCATCTAAAACGGCACTGCTGGTCTTCTGCAACCGCTTCGCTCAGAGCGGTGGCAAGCTGATTGATTGCCAGGTCCTGAACGAACATACCGCCTCGCTGGGGGCGGTGGAGATCTCGCGACGCGAATATCTTGAGCATCTGGATGCCCTGCGGATGCAGAAATTACCGCAAAACTTCTGGGTGCCTGCGACGTTATTTACGCCGCAGGGGTAAATGTTTTCCGCATATTTTTCCCTATGATGCTATAATTGTGCCGCAGAGTAGGTTCTGCCTGTTGCCCCGCCGCCGTTTGGGAATAGTTCGCATCCGATAACGCCCTACCGTTTATCCTGCCACCTCCCCTTTACGTATGCGCTTTTCGTACGGTCGAACCGTGACGTCCGGGTAATACGCTGAAACTGCTTTGTTGCGTTTTAACCGCACAAATCTTTACTTAATTGATGAATTTCGGCATTATCTTGCCGGTTCAAAACTTGGTAGTGATACCCCAGAGGATTAGATGGCCAAAGAAGACAATATTGAAATGCAGGGTACCGTACTTGATACGTTACCTAACACCATGTTTCGCGTAGAACTGGAAAACGGTCACGTCGTTACCGCGCATATCTCCGGTAAAATGCGTAAAAACTATATCCGTATTCTGACGGGCGACAAAGTGACTGTTGAGCTGACCCCGTACGACCTGAGCAAAGGCCGCATTGTCTTCCGTAGTCGCTAAGAGTTTTCGCCGGTGATGGCGTACAGAGAATAATAAAGGCCGGGATATCCCGGCCTTTTGTTTTTGCGTTGCTCAGAGCATGTCAGAACCAGATTTCAGTCTGCACGCCAAAGTTCCACGTCCCGCCTGCGGTAAAGCCCTTACTGCCAAAGTCATCGTTGATGGCGTAGCGATCCAGCTCTTTATCCCAGTTCATCCAGGTCGCAAACAGGCGAATTTCCGGTCGCGCCTTAATATCAAATACGTTGCCCACTTTAAACGTCGGCGCAAACGTCAGCTTGTAAAAATCCCCCTTCACTGCCTGATACTGATTCACCTCGCCGTCTGAACGGTAGGTTCGTCCGTTGGGATCCAAATCCATATATTGCCAGGATGCTTCATAGAGCAGCGCAAAGTGCGGACTTAAGGCCTGAGACGCACGCACGTTGAAGCTTGCCCAGTCGTAACGGTCCCCGTCGCGGTAGCGATCTTCACTGTGCTGGGCAATAACCGACGGCGCAATTTCCCAGTTTTTCGCCACCGGCAGAATGCCATACGAGGCGAAACGTAACGAGGTGGCATTGTCCGTCAGATCGCCGTCGCTGCCCGGCTGACGCGCTTCTGCCCCCAATCCCCCGCCAAACTGCAGGGCAGTTTCGGATACCCCTTTGGTCAGCCCATAAAACTGCTGTTTATCATGGTACGCCAGCATCGCGTAGTACCCGTTTTGTGCGATGTTGTCGCTACGCAGGGCATAACTTCCCGTCGTGGAGGTATTGTCTTTAAGCTCGTCATTCCCCTGCGCCGTCATGCCGGTGAGCATCAGCTGCCAGTTACCGTAGAAGTGGTTAGCCGTGAGCATCAGGTTCTGAATGTCGTTGTCTTCATAATGTGAACTGCCCAGATCGCCGAAGTTGCGTCCATACAGGGAGTAGTCACCTTTCAGATTGTTGGTCCACTGCACGTCGTAGATCCCGGCTCCGGTGCCGCCGAGGAACATGATATCGCTGTCGGTGAAGTGAATATCAAAGTTGTCCCTGTCAAAACGCTTCCCGGCCCAGAGGTAAGCATTCTGTACCGGCCCGGAAAACTCCGGGAAGTTGCCCATCTCAACGTACATCTGTCGCACGTTGATGTGGTGGCTGTCGTTATCCTGTACCCAGGGATCGGGGTTGGTGGCGCCATCGGCAATCATGGTTTTAAAATGCGCCCACGAGCCGTCATCAAAGGTCATGCGCTTCCCGAAACTGAGCTCGATGTAATTGTCTTCTTCGTTGCCCAGTCGCCCGACGTGCGCGTCACCGTTTAGGGAACTGGCCGGCGACACGCCCGGCCCGCCGCGTCCGCCTTTACCGTGGTTATTGATCAGCAATCCAGAGCGAGCGTAGGCATTAAATTCAAACCCGTCCGCGAGCGCGTTTTTCTGCTGCTTTTGGCTGACGGTTTCCACTTTTTTATCGGTGGCCTGGGCCTGCTGGCTCAGAGTCGCGACCTGCTCTTCTGCTTTAACCGCGCGCTTTTCTGCCTCGGCGGTGCGTTGTTCCGCCATGCTCAGACGCTGCTCCAGCTGCGCCAGACGTTGTTCGACACTTTGTCCGTCGGCAAACACATACGACGGTGAAAAAAGGGCGCAGCAAACCGCTGCGCTCATCACAGAGATGCGCATAGATGTCCTGTTATCAGAAAGGGGTCAGTTTAAATAACGGCAGATTTTTTAAGTTTAGGTTCGTCGTCTTTCGCGAAAATCCCGGCATCCAGATCGGCCCGGATCGCCTCGAAGCTGTCGTCGAGCCGGTAGAAACGACCGATCCAGAACATCGACGCCACAATCAGCCCGGCGGGGATCCACAGATAGCAGGCTTTGATAGCAAACAGCGCGTCCGGGGATTGCACGCTGTTCGCAATATAGCCGCCAGAAGAGAGCAGAAAACCGGTGATCGCCCCTGCCCCTGCCATCGCCACCTTGCCGAGAAAACCGTTGATGGAGGTCAAAATACCCGCGGTATTGATACCCGTTTTCCAGACGCCGTAATCCACCGGGTCGGCCTGCATTGAGAAGTAGATTGCTGTACGCTGGCCTGCGCCAAGCGACAGGACGATGGCACCAATAATTAATCCCCAGTAGTTCACCCCGGCGACGATCATGATGCCCATGCCGATAAGGTTAATGGTGCTGGCCACCAGGTAGACATGGCGTTTTTTCATTTTGCCCGCGAGGAACGGCACCGTCAGCGTACCGAGCAACGGCACAAAGGAGGCGATCCCGGCCACGATGGCGGTCAGTTCACTGCTGCCGACGTAGTAATGGAAGAAATAGACCAGCGCCCCGGTCTGGAAGAAGAACGCGCCCCACATCAGGAAGATGTTCAGCGCGAACACTTTCCACGGCGTGTTAGATTTCAGGCCCGTCCAGGCACGCTTAAGCGTCATGCGCTCCTGGGTGATCGTGATCTTCTCCTCAACGTTGCGGAAACTGATCAGCAGGAAGAAGGTCGCAATCACGCCAAACACAATGGCGGTGTACAAAAACCCCTGCGCCTGATTGCCCTGCCCCAATGCGCCGACCAGCGGCAGCGTGGCAACCGCCACAATGGTGGAGCCCAGCGAGCCCAACAGAATACGCACAGCCGATAAGGTGGTGCGCTCCTGTGAATCCGCAGTCAGGAACGGCAGCATCGCGCAGAAGGGAATATTGACGATGGTGTACAGGAATGACAGGCAGAGATAGGTGATAAAGGCATAGATCAGCTTCCCGGTGGTACCGAAATCAGGAACGTAAAATGCCAGAATACACATCAAACCAAAGGGTACCGCGCCAATCAGCAGCCACGGGCGGCAGCGCCCCCAGCGGGTGGTGGTATTGTCGATCATCAGCCCCATCAACACATCCGCCACGCCATCGACCAGCCGCGTCACGAGGAACATGATCCCGACCCAGTAAGCCGGTAAGTTCATCACATCGGTATAAAAGAACATCAGATACAGGGAAATCAGCTGCCAGACCAGGTTACAGGAGAGATCGGCGATCCCGTAGCCTAACCGTTGCCGCCATAGCATTAAGAATGATTTAGCCATTTTGTCCACTTTATAGTTGTTTATCAGAGACCGAACTGGCGGATAAACCAGGCCGGGGTACAGCTCCACGCATGGCAGTAACTGTTGATGAGCTTACTGCCATAAGGAGAGAAATCGGGTCTTTCTGGATCAAATAATTCCCAGAAGGTATCCGCCCCGTCGTCCACCATCGCCCCCCAGTAAGCTTTAATCTCGGCCACGGCACGTTCACGCAGCCCGCATTTCAACAGCGCGGCAATAAAGTGATGGCGTAGATAGGGGGTGTTCATTCCCACTGATGGGGGAGACTGAATCAAATTGCTGAGAACATTTTGCTGATGCGCCACATCGCCCACGCCGGCCAGCACCAGCCAGATTTGTGAGGCGGCGCTGATCTGGCGCTGAGCGCCGCTGACATAAAATCCCGCTGACTCATCCCACAGCTGATGGGCCGCGCGTTTCACCTGTGCCAGCTTGTCGTTCAGCATTTCCCCCTGGGCAGGGTCGCAAATCTCTGCCAGCCGAACGGCTTTTTCGATGCAGTAGATGAGCACTCCCTGGGATGCAGCCTGCTTATTAAGCCGATCGTGCCAGTCGATAAACGACCACCAGTCGTCACCGTCGATGACCAGCCCGTCATGGCAACGCGCCAGCGCCAGTTCGACCTGACGAAGGGCGACAGGCCACAGGGCATCGGCGGTGTGTCGGTCGTCGGTCGCCTGCAGATAGTTGTAGAGGGTGTCGACAAAAAAGAGTGAATAATCAAACAGAAACGTATCGTCAGCCACCACATCAGGACGAACAAAGATATTGGCAGACACCATCCCATCTGCGCGGCGATGACCGGCAAACAGATACAGGCAGCGGCGAACAAGGTCGTGATTCGCGAAGGTAACGTCATTTACCAGCGCCTGTAAGCGCAGATCGCCCAGCCATAAACGACGATCGCGCTTCGGCCCGTCTTCGAACACCTCCTGCATGCAATTGCGCAGGGTTCTGACCGCCACTTCATCTATTTTTCGCAGCTGTGGATCGGTAGATTCACAGGCTGGATATTCCAGTGGGGCGGAGCTGACGCTATTTAAGGTGATCTGCTTAAAGCGCAGCTGATATTTTGGCGACAGCGCCACGACGCGAATTTTCAGATAACGGAAGCAGTAGCGGCGTGCCAGCGTAATATCTGCCGGCAGGATATCAAGATATTCATGATGTTGTTGTAACCAGCTGCTGCTTAACCATCCTTGATAATCGCTGAACGGCTCGGCCATTTCGCACAGCGTTTCGCCAAAAATAAACTCCAGATGGGCGGGTGCATCCGGTGGGCTGCCTGCGGCTTCACAGCTAAAATTTAACCAGCCGACACCGTGAGTGCCAAAATCCAGAATAAAGGTATCGCCCGGCGAGAAGCTTTTTGTCAGCCATGTGCTGGCATCGGCTATCTTTTCGGCGCGCCAGCCGAGCAATGCGGAACTGTCGGCAACCGGGTTGATGACGCTGACCGGCGAAATAGCCTGAGAATGGAGCGTTGGCATTAATGCGCTGGCGTTGGCAAGGAACTGCTCATCGCGAAGCATAGTGAGATTATGGTGCTGCTGGATTGCCTGAGACATACTGCGTCCTCTGTAAGATTTCAGGCAGAATAAAGTTCATCCGGGAACCCAGCCACTCTGATAGTGCCAACCCCCTGCGAAGGTTGGCACTGCGAGTGAGGTCGACCTGAGAATGTTCACACTTTGTAAAAGAGGGCTTCTGTCGGGTGGGTAAATCTATTATGGTGCTCGCAGCTTTCCTTGCCGCAGGATAATTTATGAACACCTTAACCGTTGAGCATTATTTCAGTTCCATCCACGACAAACTCGCGCTTTATAGAAGCGACCCGGAAGATAATAGCTGCGAGCATTGCCATGAATTTGATGAACTGGTTATTGTTGAGCAAGGACATGGTCTGCACGTTATTAACGGAAAGCCACTTTATATCCAGCAAGGGGATATTTTTTATGTGCAGCGCGGCGACTCTCACTTTTATGATGAACTGGGGACGTTGAAGCTGATTAATATCCTTATCAATCCCGTGGCTAATTTTGTTTTCTTACAGCAAACAGAATCCCTGCTGCAACGATTCTCAGTGCGGGATGCGCGCTGCTATACATGGCTGGCACCGGATGCGCGAATGCAGTGTAATTCGCTAATTGATAAAATCTTCAGTTCCCAGCCGCTCCGGGCTGAGCAGCGGGAGTCGCTTTTTTTCCAGCTGGTCAATACGCTGCTGCAGGCGCAGTCGGAGGTTAACCATAACAACACCCGTTATAAATTGCATAAGCTGCTGAACCACTTACAGGAAAACTGTTTTGAAGAGTATGACTGGAATGACCTCGCAAAGCAGTTTCATTTAACCCCAAGAACCGCGTTTCGGCATATCAAAGCCGCAACAGGCATGACGCCAGAAAATTATGTTAAGCACCTGAGGCTGGTATCGGCTCGGGTCAAAGTCCGTGAAACCGACATGACCATTACCGAAATCGCCTTCCTGTGCGGTTTTGCCAACAGCAGCCATTTCAGCACCCTGTATAAAAAAGTCTTTTCGATTACGCCAAGTGAAGAGCGCCGACGGGTTGAAATTTGTGGCTAGTGCGCCTGAATGTCTCAGGCGCAGGATTGGCATCAGTGAATGCTCACCACCGTCATATCTGCCAGCATGCTATGTGTAATATCGTGTAGCAGCCCGGTGAGATGCGGGAGCTGATCGCGATCGAAATGCGACACCAGCAGGACATGGTTTAGCGCGCGGCAGTAGTCGCACTGGGTTTCGGTGCTGTCCAGCAGCCACTCTTTTCTCTGCGCAGGTTGTAACTCATCGTCATCAAGCACGCGAAAATCAGTCATCGATTTTTCGAGCTCAGCGTTGAATGCCTCAAGATAAGCGGCAAGGCAGCGAGCGATGGGCTGCGTTTGCGGTAGCGAGTCGCAATCCACCAGGATTTCAGTCAGCAGGTTGCAGCGCGCTGCGAGGGTGGCGAGATCGGGGGTGTTGAGTTCGAGTTCGCTGTATAGTTGGGAAATAGTATTTTCATTAAGCATAAATCATCCTTTATGCACGGGTAATTTTCATTGTGCACACTCTCAGGACGCCAATCCTGACACCTGATTTTGCAGGTGCGCCGCCATTTTATTACTGTAATTTTATCCAGCAATAATCTTGTTTCAATTCTGGATAGCGCCTCGCAAAGTTTGATGTAGCCATGGCAATGGGATCCCCACAACTTGCTGATTTTATTCAGGCATAAAAAAACCGGGCTTTCGCCCGGTTTTTATCATCAGTACAAAATCTTAGTGTGCCGCTTCCGGCTTATGCTTCTGCGCACTCTGGAAATCGTACGTCAGCTCGCCCTTCTCCTGGTCCAGCGCCACCGTCACCTGGCCGCCGTCCACCAGTGAGCCAAACAGCAGCTCGTTGGCCAGCGGTTTCTTCAGGTTGTCCTGAATCACACGCGCCATTGGACGGGCACCCATTGCACGGTCGTAGCCTTTCTCGGCCAGCCAGTCGCGCGCCTCCTGACTGACTTCCAGCGACACGCCTTTCTGATCCAGCTGAACCTGCAGCTCGACGATGAACTTGTCCACCACCTGATGGATCACCTCGGTCGACAGGTGATCGAACCAGATAATGTTGTCCAGACGGTTACGGAACTCCGGCGTAAAGACCTTCTTGATCTCTTCCATCGCATCGGTGCTGTTATCCTGGTGGATCAGGCCAATGGATTTACGCTCGGTTTCACGCACCCCGGCGTTGGTGGTCATCACCATCACCACGTTGCGGAAGTCCGCCTTGCGCCCGTTGTTGTCGGTCAGCGTGCCGTTGTCCATGACCTGCAGCAGCAGGTTAAAGACGTCCGGGTGCGCTTTCTCGATTTCATCGAGCAGCAGAACCGCGTGCGGATGCTTAATCACCGCATCGGTAAGCAGGCCGCCCTGGTCAAAGCCCACATATCCCGGAGGCGCACCGATCAGACGACTGACGGTGTGACGCTCCATATACTCGGACATATCAAAACGCAGCAGCTCAATGCCCAGCGCTTTGGAGAGCTGAACCGTGACCTCGGTTTTCCCAACCCCGGTCGGACCGGCGAACAGGAAAGAACCCACTGGCTTATGGTCGTGCCCCAGTCCGGCGCGGGCCATCTTAATGGCTTCGGTTAACGCCTCAATGGCTTTACCCTGCCCAAAGACCAGCATTTTCAGACGATCGCTGAGGTTTTTCAGCGTGTCGCGGTCGCTCTGAGAAACGCTCTTCTCAGGGATACGCGCGATGCGTGCGACTACGGATTCGATATCCGCCACGTTAACCGTTTTCTTCCGCTTGCTGACCGGCATCAGACGCGCACGCGCACCCGCTTCGTCGATCACATCAATCGCTTTATCCGGTAGATGACGGTCGTTGATATATTTCACCGCCAGCTCCACCGCCGCACGCACCGCTTTCGCGGTATAACGCACGTCGTGGTGCGCTTCGTACTTCGGTTTCAGGCCGTTGATTATCTGTACAGTCTCTTCAACAGAAGGCTCAGTGATGTCGATTTTCTGGAAGCGACGCGCCAGAGCACGGTCTTTTTCGAAAATGTTGCTGAACTCCTGATAGGTGGTCGAGCCCATCACACGAATCTTGCCGCTGGAGAGCAGCGGTTTTATCAGGTTAGCCGCATCCACCTGGCCACCCGATGCCGCACCGGCACCAATGATGGTATGGATTTCATCAATAAACAGGATGCTGCTGGTATCCTGCTCCAGCTGCTTGAGCAGCGCTTTGAAACGTTTTTCAAAATCACCGCGGTACTTGGTTCCGGCCAGCAGAGAGCCAATATCGAGCGAGTAAATAGTGCAATCGGCGATCACTTCCGGTACGTCGCCCTGCACGATACGCCAGGCCAGCCCTTCGGCGATGGCGGTTTTACCCACGCCCGACTCCCCCACCAGCAGCGGGTTGTTCTTGCGACGACGGCACAGGACCTGAATTGCTCGTTCCAGCTCTTTATCGCGGCCGATCAGCGGGTCGATACCGCCAACGCGAGCAAGCTGGTTAAGATTGGTGGTGAAGTTTTCCATACGTTCCTCCCCGCCTGCTTGCTCTTCGCTGTTAACCTGATTGCTGGAATCCGATGCCTGATTCGGCTCGTCTTTGCGCGTTCCATGAGAGATGAAGTTCACCACGTCGAGGCGGCTGACTTCGTGCTTACGCAGAAGATACGCAGCCTGCGACTCCTGCTCGCTGAAGATGGCAACCAGCACGTTGGCGCCGGTAACTTCGCTACGTCCGGAGGACTGGACGTGGAATACCGCGCGCTGCAAAACGCGCTGGAAGCTGAGCGTCGGCTGCGTGTCGCGCTCCTCTTCGCTGACGGGCAGCACCGGTGTGGTTTGTTCGATGAAGGCTTCGAGCTCCTGGCGCAGTGCGACCAGATCCACGGAGCACGCTTCCAGCGCTTCACGGGCGGATGGATTGCTAAGCAGTGCAAGCAGCAAGTGCTCGACCGTCATAAATTCATGTCGGTGCTCACGCGCTCTGGCGAAAGCCATGTTTAAACTGAGTTCCAGTTCTTGATTGAGCATAGGCACCTCCCCCAATTTTCATTGCCTTATTCAGGCTTTTTCCAGCGTACACAGCAACGGATGCTCATTCTCCCTCGCGTACTCGTTCACCATCGCCACTTTGGTTTCGGCGACTTCTGCCGTAAACACGCCGCAGATCGCTTTGCCATGATAGTGAACCGTAAGCATCAGTTGCGTTGCACGTTCTACATCATAAGAAAAGAACTTTTGTAGCACGTCAATAACAAATTCCATCGGCGTGTAATCATCGTTCATTAACATAACTTTATACATAGATGGCGGTTTTAGCGCGTCGCGCACTTTATCTTCCGCCAACTTGTCAAAATCCAGCCAGTCGTTCGTCTTACCCATTGTCAGTCGTCATCATCGTTTTATGGTCTCCGGTCACGTGTTCTGACGCAGGCCGAAGGCTATACATACCTTGAATCTACCTCAGATGTCAGATAACTCACATCTATTATTGCCATCCGCGATATCTGTCACAATACCCGTCAATAGCGTTAACTGCTTCAAATTTTGATTCATTTTTCACCCCATAACCCCGGCAAATGCTTGACGATCTCTTTGGTTTATCTAAATTGTACAGGCGTGAGTTGGCGAGGTTTTAACCAGCCCCCGCTCCACCACCGGTTCAATACATCTTACTAATAAGATTTCGAAGGATGTCGAAGCATGGAAACGGGTACTGTTAAGTGGTTCAACAACGCCAAAGGGTTTGGTTTCATTTGCCCTGAAGGCGGTGGCGAAGACATATTCGCCCATTACTCAACCATTCAGATGGATGGTTACAGAACGTTAAAAGCCGGGCAGGCCGTCCGGTTCGATGTACACCTGGGGCCGAAAGGCAATCATGCCAGCGTCATTGTGCCTGTCGAAGCAGAAGCGGTGGCGTAGCTCTCTGTTTTATTGTGTACACCCCGCACTCAAAATGCCAGCCCGATCGGCTGGCATTTTTATTTGCGTCTTGTCCGACAAAAAACTTACTCCCGGGCCAACGCGTCCACCGGATCCAGTCGCGCTGCATTACGCGCCGGTAGCCAGCCGAATAGCACCCCGGTAAAGGTTGAACAGAGGAACGCGGTCAGTAACGCCATCGGCGAGAAGCCAATTTCCCAGCCGGGTAAAAACAGCTGCAGCGTAAAAGCGATCATCAGTGACAGCGAAATTCCCAGCGCGCCGCCCACCAGACAAACCAGCACCGCTTCAATCAAAAACTGTTGCAGCACATCGCTGGCCCGGGCACCGACCGCCATCCGGATACCGATTTCACGCGTGCGCTCAGTCACCGACACCAGCATGATATTCATCACCCCAATGCCCCCCACCAGCAGGGAGATGATCGCCACCAGCGTGAGAAAGAGCTGTAAAGTACGTGTGGTCTTTTCAGCCGTTTTCAAGAGACCGTCCATGTTCCAGGTGAAGAAATCTTTCTTGCCGTGGCGCAGCAGCAGCATCCGTTCAAGCTGCTGTTCCGCCAGCGTGCTGTCGTAACCCTCTTTCACCCGCACGGTGATCGAGTTGAGCCACGACTGGCCCATAATGCGCCCGGAAATGGTGGAATACGGCAGCCAGACGCGCAAAATTTTGCTGCTACCAAACATCGACTGCTTCTCTTGCGCCACCCCAATCACCGTCGCAGGCATATTGCCCACCAGGATAATCTCCCCCACCACGCTGGCTTTGTTGGGGAACAGCTGCCGCCGGGAGTTGGCGTCCAGCACCACCACCTGCGCCCTGCCCGAGAGCTGCTCGGCGTTAAAGGTGGTCCCTTCGCTGAAGGTCATGCCGTAGACGTTAAAATAGTCACCGCTGACGCCGTTGGCGCTGGCCGCTACGTCAATGTTCCCGTAGCGCAGCCGCAGGCTCTGGGACACCGCAGGCGTGGCGGAGTTAACCCACGGCTGCTTCTGGATGGCGGCGAGATCGTCATATTTCAGCGCTTGTTGATACTGCGGCTCGTCATCGCCAAAATCTTTGCCTGGATAGACGTCGATGGTATTGGTGCCGATGGCGCGAATGTCTGCCAACACCAGCTGTTTAGCGGCATCGCCCACCACCACAATCGACACCACCGAAGCGATGCCTATGATGATCCCGAGCATCGTCAGCAAAGTACGCATCTTATTGGCGGCCATCGCCAGCCACGCCATGGTCAGCGCCTCGCGAAAGCTGCTGGCAAACTGTCGCCAGCCGGATGGAGGCGGCAGGGCCACTTCCTGTCGCCGGGAGCCATTGCTATTGGGCGGGGGATTGCTGACTAACTCGCCGTCGTGGATCTCGACGATCCGCCCGGCCTGCGCCGCGACCTGCGGATCGTGGGTCACGATGATCACCGTATGCCCCTGATCCCGCAGCTGGTGGAGGATCGCCATCACCTCCTCCCCGGAGTGGCTGTCCAGCGCCCCGGTCGGTTCATCGGCCAGGATCACCTGCCCGCCGTTCATTAGCGCACGGGCGATACTCACCCGCTGCTGCTGCCCACCAGACAGCTGCGAGGGCTGATAATCCACCCGCTCGCCCAGCCCCAGCCGGGTTAACAACGCCTGGGCCCGCTCAAGGCGCTTTTTGCGCTCTACGCCAGCATAAACTGCAGGCACTTCCACGTTTTGTACGGCGCTAAGGTGCGACAGCAGATGGTAGCGCTGGAAGATAAAGCCGAAGTGCTCCCGGCGCAGTTTCGCCAGCGCGTCGCCGTCCAGCGTGGCGATATCGGTTCCGGCCACGCGATAGGTGCCGCTTGTGGGTTTATCCAGGCAGCCGAGGATGTTCATCAGCGTCGATTTACCGGAACCCGAGGCACCGATAATCGCCACCATCTCCCCCGCTTCCACCCGCAGGGTGATGCCTTTCAGCACCTCCACCGGCCCGTCCCCGGAGGGATAGCTGCGGCGAATGTTATTCAGCTCAAGCAGTGCGGTCATTGCGCCGCCCCTGGCAGGGTCTCGCTAATGACGACTTCTTCACCCCCTTCCAGCCCTTTCACCACCACCACGTCGGTGTCGTTGCGTGCGCCGAGACTGACTTCACGCTCGCGGGTCTCCCCGTTACGCAGCACTTTCACTTTATAGCGGTTGTCACCTGCCGACTCGCCCAGCGCCGCCAGCGGAATGGTCAGCACGTTCTTCACCCCGGTCAGCTGAATATGCACCTGTGCGGTCATCTCAAGGCGCAGCACCCCTTGCGGGTTAGGCACTTCAAAACGGGCATGGTAAAAAATGGCGTCGTTGACCTTCTCCGGCGTCGGCAGAATGTCTTTCAGCACACCTTCGTAGCGGGTCTGCGGATCGCCCAACACCGTAAACCAGGCTTTTTGCCCCGGCTTAAGGTGGATAACGTCCGCCTCGGACACCTGGGCCTTCACCAGCATGGTGCTCATGTCCGCCAGGGTCAGAATGTTTGGCGCCTGCTGGGCAGCAATCACCGTCTGGCCCTGCAGGGTAGTGATTTGCGTCACTTCTCCGCCCATCGGGGCCACAATGCGGGTGTAATCGAAGTTGGTTTTGGCGCTATCCAGCGTGGCCTGATTGCGTTTGATCTGCGCATCAATGGTGCCAATCTGCGCCTGTTTCACCGCCAGTTCGGTCGCGGCGGTGTCCAGTTCCTGCTGCGAAATCGCCTGGGTGGTGGCCAGCTGGCGTTGACGATTCAGCGTCACCTGCGCCAGCTTGCGTTCAGCATCGGCCTGGCTGCGCTGCGCACGCAGCTCCATCAGGGTCGCTTCGACCTCTTTGATCTGGTTTTCAGCCTGCTCCGGATCAATCACCCCCAGCAGCTGTCCTTTTTTGACCTTATCGCCGATCTCTACCGACAACGTTTTCAGCTGCCCGCTCACCTGCGCGCCCACGTCAACTTTACGTAGCGCATCCAGCTTGCCGGTCGCCAGCACGTTCTGCTGCAGCTCGCCCGGACGGACAATCAGCGTCGTATAGTGCGGCACCGGCGCGTTAAGCGTTCTCCAGGCGGTAATCAGCGCAACGATAATGATAAGCGCGGCTATCACGTACCGTTTTTTAAGCTTTCTCCTGATATTCATAGCGATCCTGAGTCCTTCGTGTGATCCATCAAAATGAGAAGGATAACTTCAACAGCGGTTAAACAAAATTTGAAAGGTGATGAGAGTATCAGACTTATTGATATTTGGTTAAGTATACGGATGGTGAAATAAATACATCAATTCTACTGGATGGTTTCACCATGTCGCAGCTTACCGAACACACTTTTGCCCCGTCTCGCTCCATGACCCGTCTGGGATTGTTCTTCAATCTGTTTAGCGGTAAATGGCGTCCGGGTCAGTTCTGGCACCGCCGCAGCTTCCGGCTTAAGTTCCTGCTGCGCTCATTGCTGATGCCCCGCTTAAGCCTGGAATGGATGAACGCACTGGCACATTTTCCGGATCTGGTTGAGCTGTTGACCCGCCAGCCGCGCCTGCCCGTGCGCCTGCATCGCCCCTATCTGGCCGTCAATCTCGACCGTAAGCAGCTGCTGGAGGCCATCCGCTACCACTACGCCCGGCTGTACGCCACGCTGACACCGGCAGAACTGCGCGACTATCTGCAGGGCAACGGGCTGGTGCTGGCTCAGCTGGAGGGTAAAAACGGCGAACAGTACACCCTCGAGCTCACCATGATGATTACCCTGGATAAAGAAGGGGAAAGCACGATCCTGATGCGAAACGACGAGGGTGAAACGCTGGCGGAAATGACCTTCACGCTCTGCCAGTACCAGAATCAACCGACGTTGTTTATCGGCGGTTTGCAGGGCGGCAAGCGCGAGTTACCGCATGAGGAGATCCAGAAGGCGACCAAAGCCTGTCACGGGCTGTTCCCGAAACGTCTGGTGATGGAGGCGATTTGCCAGTTTGCCGCCCGCTTCGAGGTGACGCAGATTCTGGCGGTGAGCAACGAAACGCATATCTATCGCAGCCTGCGCTATCGCGATAAAAAGGACAAGATCCACGCCGACTACAGCGGCTTCTGGGAGACCGTCGGCGGCGAGTGCGATGCCAACGGCTATTTTCATATTCCCGGCACCGTCGCGCGTAAAAGCGAGGCCGAGATCGCCAGCAAAAAACGCGCTGAGTATCGCCGCCGTCATCAACTGCTGGATGCGATCCCGGCGCACATGTCCGGGCTGTTTCGTTAATCCGCTCTGCCGCGCGCCAGCCACAGCACGCGGGAGAACATTTTGCGCAGCAGGGTGGGCACAGATTCCACCCCTCTGCGCCCGGCCTCCATGGCCACCTCTATTGCCAGATCCGGTTTAGACGAGCGGTGGATCGCTTTGGTGATCACCCGCCGGATGTTCATCGGAATATTTTCCGGCAGCATCGCCACCCGGTGGAACACGTCGGAAAACCCCTGCCGGTACATGAAATGTTCCATGTCCATGGCGGGCAGCATCGTCAGATGTTCACGCTCTTCTTCCCGATCATTGTTAAGCAGCCCACGCACGGTGGCAGCATATTTCTTGCCCGCCTCGTCGCCGTCCACCAGCACATGCCACTCGATGCCCATCCGCCGGGCAAATTTCACCAGCGGCTTTAAGCCAGACTGGGCGAACTCAATCACCTTAATGCCCTCGGCGTCGAAGTGATGGCCACACTGGCGGGCCAGCTCGTTGATGACCCAGGTTTCGGTCTCCCCTTCCACCAGCAGCCAGCAGCGGGCAAACAGCGACGATGCGCGGTTGAAGCGAATATGAAAAGCGATCCGCCGACCATCTTCGGCGCTCATCCCCCCCGGCCCGAGGCGGTATGCGGTAACGCGCGACGATTCACGCACCAGCCTGCAGACGTGCTCAACCGGGGTTAACGACAGCAGTTCCCCGGAGTTGGTGGTGGTGATGCGCTGCAGAGGCAGCAGGTTAAGCAGGTGCCATGCCACCGACAGCATGATGGGATGCAGGCGGGTCTCGGGATCTTCCACCAGCAGCAGCGGGCGGGCGTCGCGGTCCAGCCGGACAGCTCCTTTCGCCTGCAGCAGGGTGGAGAACAGCCCCAGCAGGATCACCCGGTGCGAACGGCCGCCGGGCCTGTCGATCATCCGGTTGATGATGTCGAGATAGCGCCAGCTGCGCTGCTCGTCGTGCGATCGGCGTCGCATCAGCCGATTACGGACCGGTGAGGTGCCCTGCTCGGAAAAGTAGTGTTCCAGAAGCTGCACCATCGCCGACAGCCCCTGGCGGATCTGCCCGTCGGTCAAGTTTTGCGGCCGGGCCACCAGCTCGCGGGCCAGATAGTCCAGCTCGCGGGCGGTGACCTCCACGTCAGGCATATGTGGCACCGTGCCGTTGCGGATCCGCCGCATAAAGCGGGCATCGCGCAATCGCAGGACCGGCATCAGCCGCACCAGATGGCGCGCCAGGTCGTCAATCTCGTCAAGTGGCAGCGGGTTGCCCTGGGCGTCGAGAAACTCACGCAAGGTTAAGACGCTGTCATCATCGGCCAGCGAGCCCTCCAGGCGATAAAAAACGCGGTGGTGGTTGTCCGGGCATTTCACCCAGCAGTCGGCGAGCGGGCGAAAGCGCCGGACATGATGGCGACCCGGCTCCGATTCGCAAAAGGTCAACAGGATATGCAGATGGTGTTCGCGCCCCAGCACGTCGCCGGGTGGGAACCAGAAGTCGTCGCGCACAAAATGATAGAGGTCAGATTCCGGCGACAGCAGCAGAGTCAGGGCATCCAGCAGGCTGGACTTGCCCCAGGCGTTTTCGCCAATCAGGACGTTGTTTTGCTCGAGCATCAGCGACAGACGATTGATGCCGCGAAACCCCACGATTTCCACACGTTCAAGTAGCATGTGCCCTCCGGGAGAGATCCACTTTTTCCTTTTAAATTATCCGGAGTATAACGCCAGCACGCGCATGCGACACACGATGCCTTTTAGAATAGTGAACGACCCCTCGCGAAAATTAAGATTTTAACAACACGTTTTGACTTGAAAAAATTAAAAGCAGGTAAATGTCAAAGCTGGAGAAAATGCACTATGCTTTTTCTGCTGGCTTTTATAAAGGGATCAGCAACTCATTGCCCTAAATCAAACTTACCTTATTTATTTAGCTGGTGAGGGAGGTGCCGCATTTTTAGAATAGTGACGCTTCAAATATCGTCGCCCTTTTTTTGGCGATAAACGTTTCTTGCGCAGGTAAGCGCTATTTTATTGAGGTGGTTATGTTCAGAAAGTTAGCAGCTGAATGTTTTGGTACGTTCTGGTTAGTATTTGGTGGCTGCGGTAGCGCGGTTCTGGCGGCAGGCTTTCCAGAATTAGGGATTGGCTTTGTCGGTGTGTCACTGGCATTTGGTTTAACCGTATTAACTATGGCCTATGCCGTGGGCCATATCTCCGGCGGGCACTTCAACCCGGCCGTGACCCTCGGCCTGTGGGCGGGCGGGCGTTTCCCGGCAAAAGACGTGATTGGCTATATCATCGCCCAGGTGATCGGCGGCATTATCGCTGCCGCGATTCTGTACGTGATTGCCAGCGGTAAGGCCGGCTTTGACGCGGCGGCCAGCGGCTTTGCGTCGAATGGCTTTGGCGAACACTCCCCGGGCGGGTTCTCGATGCTGTCTGCTATCGTGATTGAAATTGTGCTGACGGCGGGCTTCCTGCTGGTGATCCACGGCGCAACCGACAAACACGCCCCGGCCGGTTTCGCCCCTATTGCCATTGGCCTGGCGCTGACCCTCATCCACTTGATCAGCATTCCGGTTACCAACACCTCGGTTAACCCGGCGCGCAGCACCGCGGTTGCTATTTTCCAGGGTGGCTGGGCGCTGGAGCAGCTGTGGCTGTTCTGGGTGATGCCAATTGTGGGCGGTATTCTTGGCGGCGTGCTGTACCGCACTCTGCTGGAAAAAAAATCGACTGCCAGTGCGAATGACGTGGTGTCGGATAACGCTTAGTTTACCCAACCGACAAAATAGTTCGTACTCACTCCAGGCCGGGCACGCGTGAGCGCCGCCCGGCTTTATTTTTTTGCACCTTTACTGAACAGCCTGAATTGGGTAGTGTCTCTGCGCCACTCATATAAAGGACCCGGTTGTTCATGTTTTCAGGACTCTTAATCATCTTGATCCCGCTTGTCGTGGGCTATCTTATTCCTCTTCGCCAGGTATCGGCTTTAAAACTGATCAACCGTTTTCTGAGCTGGATTGTCTACGTCATTCTGTTCTTTATGGGGATCAGCCTCGCCTTCCTCGATAATCTGGCCGCCAATCTGCTCTCCATTCTGCATTATTCCATTATTACAATTGTGGTTATTTTGCTGTGTAATATTGCGGCCCTGTTCTGGCTGGAGCGCACTATTCCGTGGCGTAACTATCACCAGCAGGAAAAATTACCTTCACGGATTGCAATGGCGCTGGAGTCATTAAAACTGTGCGGCGTGGTGGTGATTGGCTTTCTGCTGGGGCTCAGCGGGCTAGATTTTTTACAGCACGCCACCGAGGCCAGCGAATACACCCTGATCTTCCTGCTGTTCCTGATTGGTATTCAGCTGCGCAATAACGGCATGACCTTAAAACAGATCGTGCTCAACCGTCGGGGAATGATGGTCGCCGTGGTCGTGGTGGGTAGCTCGATGGTGGGCGGAGTGATCAATGCCTTTATTCTCGACCTGCCGCTCAATACCGCGCTGGCGATGGCCTCCGGTTTTGGCTGGTATTCCCTGTCCGGCATTCTGTTAACCGAATCCTTTGGTCCGGTGATTGGCAGCGCCGCCTTCTTTAATGACCTGGGACGCGAGCTGATCGCCATTATGCTGATCCCAGGCCTCGTACGCCGCAGCCGCTCCACGGCGCTGGGCCTGTGCGGGGCCACCTCGATGGACTTTACCCTGCCGGTGCTGCAGCGTTCAGGTGGGCTGGAAATGGTGCCTGCCGCTATCGTCCACGGCTTTATTTTAAGCCTGCTGGTTCCGGTAATGATGGCGTTCTTCTCGGCCTGATACTGCTTTGGCGGTAGCCTGCTACCGCCAAAATTGCGCTAAATCAATCTCCCTCTATTTTGTAGCAGAAAGACCTTTCCTCCCTTTCTTCACCAGCATAATCTTAAACATGTATCTAAAATATAACTTTAACAGGTGTGATTATGTTTTGTGTGCAATGTGAACAAACTATCCGTACCCCAGTCGGCAACGGCTGCTCTTACGCGCAGGGGATGTGCGGTAAAACCGCCGAAACCTCCGATCTGCAGGATCTGCTGATCGCCTCCCTGCAGGGTTTATCTGCCTGGGCGGTAAAAGCCCGTGAATACGGCATTGTCGACCACTACGTAGACAATTTCGCGCCACGCGCGTTTTTCTCCACCCTGACTAACGTTAACTTCGATTCCCCGCGTATCGTCGGCTACGCGCGCGAAGCTATCGCTCTGCGTGAAGCGCTTAAAGCACAGTCCCTGAACATGGATGCTCACGCCACCGTCGATAACCCAATGGGCGACCTGCAGTTGGTCAGCGACGATCTGGGCGACCTGCAACGTCAGGCAGCAGATTTTACCCCGAACAAAGACAAAGCCGCGATTGGCGAGAACATCCTTGGCCTGCGCCTGCTGTGCCTGTACGGTCTGAAAGGTGCGGCGGCCTATATGGAGCACGCCCACGTTCTGGATCAGTACGACAACGACATCTACGCGCAGTACCACAAAATTATGGCGTGGCTGGGCACCTGGCCGTCCGATATGAACGCTCTGCTGGAGTGTTCCATGGAAATCGGCCAGATGAACTTCAAAGTGATGAGCATTCTGGACGCCGGTGAAACCACCAAATACGGCCACCCGACCCCGACCCAGGTTAACGTGAAAGCCACTGAAGGTAAGTGCATCCTGATCTCCGGCCACGACCTGAAAGACCTGTACAACCTGCTGGTTCAGACCGAAGGTACCGGCGTTAACGTCTATACCCACGGCGAAATGCTGCCAGCCCACGGCTACCCGGAGCTGCGTAAATTCAAACACCTGATCGGTAACTACGGCAGCGGCTGGCAGAACCAGCAGGTGGAGTTTGCCCGCTTCCCTGGCCCAATCGTAATGACCTCTAACTGCATCATCGACCCTACCGTGGGCGCATACGATGACCGCATCTGGACCCGCAGCATCGTCGGCTGGCCGGACGTAAGCCACCTTGAAGGCGACGACTTCGCGCCGGTGATTGCGCAGGCACAACAGATGGCGGGCTTCCCGTACAGCGAAATCCCACACCTGATCACCGTGGGTTTTGGCCGTCAGACTCTGCTGGGCGCGGCGGATTCCCTGATTGACCTGGTGAGCCGCGAAAAACTGCGTCACATCTTCCTGATCGGCGGCTGTGACGGTGCACGCGGCGAACGTAACTACTTCACCGATTTCGCCACCAGCGTGCCGGACGACTGCCTGATCCTGACCCTGGCCTGCGGTAAATACCGTTTCAACAAACTCGATTTCGGCGATATCGAAGGCCTGCCGCGTCTGGTGGATGCCGGTCAGTGTAACGACGCTTACTCGGCCATCATTTTGGCGGTCACCCTGGCAGAGAAACTGGGCTGTGGCGTGAACGACCTGCCGCTGTCGCTGGTGCTCTCCTGGTTCGAACAGAAAGCGATTGTGATCCTGCTGACCCTGCTGTCGCTGGGCGTGAAAAACATCGTCACCGGTCCAACGGCACCTGGCTTCTTTACGCCGGATCTGCTGGCCATCCTCAACGAGAAATTTGGTCTGCGTTCCGTGACCACCGTTGAAGAAGACATGAAGCAACTGCTGAGCGCGTAAGGAGTTTAAGAATGACAATGCCAACCCATCAGTGCCCGTGGCGGATGCAGGTTCATCACATCCATCAGGAAACGCCGGATGTCTGGACAATTTCGTTGCTGTGCCACGACTATTATCCTTACCGTGCCGGGCAGTATGCGCTGGTCAGCGTGCGTAATTCAGCCGAGACGCTGCGGGCGTACACGATCTCCTCAACGCCGGGCATCAGCGAATACATTACGCTGACCATCCGTCGCATTGATGAGGGGGCAGGCTCCCAGTGGCTGACCGGTGACGTGAAGCGTGGGGATTACATCTGGCTCTCCGACGCGCAGGGTGATTTCACCTGTGACGATAAAGCCGAGGATAAATTCCTGCTGCTGGCTGCCGGCTGCGGCGTAACGCCGGTCATGTCGATGCGTCGCTGGCTGGCAAAAAACCGTCCGCAGGCCGACGTAGAAGTGATCTTCAGCGTGCGTTCGCCAGAGGATGTGATTTTTGCTGACGAATGGCGTCACTACCCGGTCACGCTGGTGGCCGAAAACAACGCCACCGACGGCTTTGTGCCCGGTCGCCTGAACCGTGACCTGCTGCAGCGCGTGCCGGATATCGCCGCGCGCACCGTGATGACCTGTGGTCCGGCACCGTATATGGACATCGTTGAAGAAGAGGTGAAAGCCCTGGGCGTGAGCCGCTTCTTCAAAGAGCAGTTCTTTACGCCCGTGGCGGAAGCGGCAACCAGCGGGCTAAAGTTCACCAAGCTGCAGCCGGCGAAGACCTTCTTTGGCCGCGTCGGCAGCACCCTGCTGGACGCGCTGGAGAGCAATAACGTACCTGTAGTCGCCGCCTGTCGTGCAGGCGTGTGCGGTTGCTGCAAAACGAAAGTGGTCGACGGGAACTATACGGTCAGCAGCACCATGACGCTGACGGATGCCGAGATTGCCGAAGGTTACGTGCTGGCGTGCTCCTGTCATCCGCAGGGCGATCTGGTTCTGGCCTGATAAAAAAGCCCGGTCACGCTGACCGGGCCTGGAACTGAAATCCCCGCAATCCTGTCGGGGATTTTTTTATTTCCACGCCGGATCGCTCACCACTGAATAGCGACCTGCCCCTAAGAACGCCACCGCCAGCGCGCCCACGAAGAAGTAGACCAGGCTCTCAATTGCCCAGGCCCCTACCGCATCCAGCGCGAAGGTTTTACCGGTTCCGACCATCAGCCACGCCACCACCATGGTAAAGGCCAGCACCAGCGCCGACGGACGGGTCAGAATACCGAGGATAATCAGGATCGGGGCCAGCACTTCCCCCACCAGCACCCCGTAGGCAATAAAGCCCGGGAGCCCCTTCGCCGCCAGCATCCCGGCAATACCACCGACCCCATCGATGGCTTTATGCATGCCATGAAACAGCATCAATCCCCCTACCGCCAGACGTAACAACAGCTTACCGAAATCGTCGTGTGTTAGCGTTTTATTAACAGCGATTAACAATGATTTAACCATCTGAATTTATTCCTTTTTTTATTCTGTGTCGCGACACAATATGACGAAATGTCGCTCAATGAAAGCAGCTATTAATGAGGGGGACGCCTTTACCGGGCATGGCGGTGAGTTTCATCTAAGCTTGTTAGCGTGATCACAATCAGGAGACGGACAACCATGAAACAAACCGTGGCAAGCTACATTGCGAAAATGCTTGAACAGGTCGGTGTAAAGCGGATCTGGGGGGTGACCGGCGATTCGCTCAACGGCCTGAGCGACAGCCTGAACCGGATGGGCACCATCAACTGGATGCCCACCCGCCATGAAGAGGTCGCCGCCTTTGCCGCCGGGGCAGAAGCGCAGTTAACCGGCGAGCTGGCGGTCTGCGCAGGCTCCTGCGGACCGGGCAACCTGCATCTGATTAACGGCCTGTTTGACTGCCATCGCAACCACGTCCCGGTGCTGGCGATTGCGGCCCATATTCCGTCGAGCGAAATCGGCAGCGGCTATTTTCAGGAGACGCATCCTCAGGAGCTGTTCCGTGAATGCAGCCACTATTGCGAGCTGGTGTCGACGCCGGAGCAGATCCCGCAGGTGCTGGCCCTGGCCCTGCGCAACGCTATTCTGAACCGCGGCGTGTCGGTAATCGTGCTGCCCGGCGACGTCGCCCTGCAGGCGGCGCCGGAAAGCGCCAGCAGCCACTGGTACCCGGCCCCGCCGCCGGTCGTCATTCCTGCTCACGCCGAGCTGAAGAAACTGGCGCAGCTGCTGCGCTACTCCAGCAATATCGCCCTGCTGTGCGGCAGCGGCTGTGCGGGAGCCCATGAGGAGCTGCTGGAATTTGCCAGCACCCTGAAAGCGCCAATTGTTCACGCTCTGCGCGGCAAAGAGCACGTGGAATACGACAACCCCTTTGATGTGGGGATGACCGGGCTGATCGGCTTCTCGTCCGGGTTCCACACCATGATGAACGCCGACACGCTGGTGCTGCTCGGCACCCAATTCCCGTATCGCGCCTTCTACCCCTCTGACGCCAAAATCATTCAGATCGACATCAACCCCGCCAGCATCGGCGCACACAGCAAAGTGGACATGGCGCTGGTGGGCGACATCAAGGCTACGCTGAGTGCCCTGCTACCGCTGCTTGAGGAGAAAACCGAGCGTAAGTTTCTCGATAAAGCGCTCAGCGACTATCGCGATGCGCGTAAAGGGCTGGACGACCTGGCGAAGCCGGGCGACAAAGCCCTGCATCCGCAGTACCTGGCGCAGCAGATCAGCCACTACGCCGACGAAGATGCCATCTTCACCTGCGACGTGGGCACCCCCACCGTCTGGGCCGCCCGCTACCTGAAAATGAACGGCAAGCGCCGCCTGCTGGGCTCGTTCAACCACGGTTCGATGGCCAATGCCATGCCGCAGGCGCTGGGGGCAAAAGCCACCGCGCCGGACAGGCAGGTGGTGGCGATGTGCGGCGACGGCGGTTTCAGCATGCTGATGGGCGATTTCCTGTCGGTGGTGCAGATGAAGTTGCCTGTCAAAATTATCGTCTTCAATAACAGCGTGCTGGGCTTTGTAGCGATGGAGATGAAGGCCGGGGGCTACCTGACCGACGGCACCGATCTGCACGACACAAACTTCGCCCGCATCGCCGAAGCCTGCGGCATCACCGGCATTCGGGTCGAGAAAGCGTCCGAGGTAGATGACGCGCTGCAGCGGGCCTTTGCCACCGACGGCCCGGTGCTGGTGGACGTGGTGGTCGCCAAAGATGAATTAGCCATTCCGCCGCAGATCAAGCTCGAACAGGCGAAGGGTTTTAGCCTGTATATGCTGCGCGCCATTATCAGCGGACGCGGTGACGAAGTTTTGGAACTGGCAAAAACCAACTGGCTCAGGTAAAACAATCGGCATCGCCTTTAAAATAATAAGGAAATGCCATGATTGATTTACGCAGCGATACCGTTACCCGCCCGACGCAGGCCATGCTCAATGAAATGATGGCCGCGCCGGTCGGGGATGACGTTTACGGCGACGACCCAACCGTTAATGAACTCCAGCGCTATGCTGCCGAACTGAGCGGCAAAGAGGCGGCGCTGTTCCTGCCGACCGGGACTCAGGCCAACCTGGTGGCACTGCTCAGCCACTGCGAGCGCGGCGAAGAGTACATCGTCGGCCAGGGGGCGCATAACTACCTGTACGAAGCCGGCGGCGCGGCGGTGCTCGGCAGTATTCAGCCCCAGCCTATCGATGCGGCCCCGGACGGCTCTCTGCCGCTGGACAAAGTGGCCGCTAAAATCAAAGCCGACGATATCCACTTCGCCCGCACTAAATTACTGAGTCTGGAAAATACCCATAACGGCAAAGTGCTGCCGCGCGAGTACCTGAAAGCGGCGTGGGAGTTTACCCGCGAGCGCAAGCTGGGACTGCACGTCGACGGCGCGCGTATCTTTAACGCCGTGGTGGAGTATGGCTGCGAGCTGAAAGAGATTACCCAGTACTGCGACTCGTTCACCATCTGCCTCTCCAAGGGGCTGGGTACGCCGGTCGGCTCCCTGCTGGTGGGCGATGCCGACTACATCAAGCGCGCCAATCGCTGGCGTAAAATGACCGGCGGCGGCATGCGCCAGGCCGGGCTCCTCGCTGCGGCGGGCCTTTATGCTCTGAAAAACAACGTCGCCCGTCTGAAAGACGATCACGACAATGCCGCATGGATGGCTACCCAGCTGCGCGAGATCGGTGCCGATGTGATGCGTCACGATACCAACATGCTGTTTATCCGCGTCGGCGACGACAACGCCGCTGCGCTGGGCGAGTTTATGCAGGCCCGTGGTGTGCTGATCAACGCCTCCCCGGTGGTGCGCCTGGTGATGCATCTGGACGTCAACCGTGACCAGCTTGCCGATGTGGTTGCCCACTGGCAGGCATTTTTACAGCGCTAAGGAGCTAAACGTGCCGCAACGTATTCTGGTGCTGGGTGCCAGCGGGTATATCGGTCAGCATCTGGTGACGGCGCTGAGTCAGCGCGGGCATCATGTACGGGCGGCGGCACGCAACGTTGAACGCTTGCAGAAGCAGAACCTGCCCAACGTCACCTGCCATGCCATCGATCTCAACTGGCCGCAGGATCTGGCTGCCCTGCTGGAGGGCGTCGAGACGCTCTATTATCTGGTCCACAGCATGGGCGAAGGGGGCGATTTTATTGCCCACGAGCGCCAGGTGGCGATGAACGTGCGCGACGTGCTGCTGGAGACCCCGGTTAAACAGGTGATTTTCCTCAGCTCCCTGCAGGCCCCCGAGCATGAACAATCCGACCATCTCCGCGCCCGCCAACTGACCGCCGAGACTCTGCGCAGCGCCGGTATTCCCCTGACCGAGTTGCGGGCCGGGATCATCGTCGGCGCAGGCTCTGCCGCCTTCGAAGTGATGCGCGATATGGTCTATAACCTGCCGGTGCTGACCCCGCCGCGCTGGGTACGATCCCGCACCACGCCGATTGCGCTGGAGAACCTGCTTCACTATCTGGTGGAACTGCTGGACCATCCGGCCACGGAGCACCGGGTGCTGGAGGCCGCCGGGCCCGAAGTACTGAGCTATCAGCAGCAGTTCGAACACTTTATGCAGGTGAGCGGACGCCGCCGCTGGCTGATCCCCATCCCCTTCCCGACCCGTTGGATCTCGGTGTGGTTTTTAAACGTCATCACCTCGGTGCCGCCGACCACCGCTAAAGCGTTAATTCAGGGGCTGAAGCATGACCTGCTGGCGGACGATCGCGCGCTGCGGGCGCTGATCCCACAAAAGTTGATCCCCTTCGACGACGCGGTCCGCAACACGCTAAAAGAAGAAGAGAAGCTGGTGAACTCCAGCGACTGGGGTTACGACGCCCAGGCCTTTGCCCGCTGGCGGCCAGAGTACGGCTATTACCCGAAGCAGGCGGGCTGTACGGTAAAAACGTCCGCCAGCCTGAGCGCCCTGTGGCAGGTGGTGAATCAGATTGGCGGCAAAGAGGGCTACTTCTTTGGCAACGCCCTGTGGCAGACCCGGGCGATGATGGATCTGCTGGTCGGGCATAAGCTGGCAAAAGGCCGTCCGGCGGCGCCCTGGCTGCAAACCGGCGATACGGTCGATAGCTGGAAGGTGATTATCGTCGAGCCGGAGAAGCAGCTGGCGATGCTGTTTGGCATGAAAGCGCCCGGGCTCGGGCGGCTGTGCTTTACGCTGAAGGACAAAGGTACGCATCGGGAGCTGGACGTGCGCGCATGGTGGCACCCCCACGGCATGCCGGGGCTGTTTTACTGGCTGCTGATGATCCCGGCGCACCTGTTTATCTTCCGGGGGATGGCGCGGCGTATTACGCAACGCGCAGAACAGTACCCAGAAAAAGTCTGATTAAAACGCCGAATCTTTCACGTTTCCCATTGCATACAGGCGTAATTCACGGAAGAATGCGCACGAAATTCTTTTCTACACAGTGGATCGATATGAAGGTACTGGTTACCGGCGCCACCAGCGGCTTAGGCCGAAACGCGGTCGAGTTTTTGCGCAATAAAGGCATCAGCGTGCGGGCCACCGGCCGCAACGAAGCGATGGGCACCTTGCTGCAAAAAATGGGCGCAGAATTTGTCCATGCCGACCTGACGGAACTGGTCTCTTCGCAGGCAAAAGTGATGCTGGCCGGTATCGATACCCTGTGGCACTGCTCCAGCTTTACCTCTCCGTGGGGGACGCAGCAGGCCTTCGATCTGGCTAACGTGCGCGCCACCCGCCGTCTGGGCGAGTGGGCCGTAGCCTGGGGGGTGCGTCACTTCGTGCATATCTCCTCCCCGTCGCTCTATTTTGACTACCACCACCATCGCGGTATTCAGGAAGACTTCCGCCCGACGCGCTTCGCCTGCGAGTTTGCCCGCAGCAAAGCCGCCAGCGAAGAGGTTATCGATCTACTGGCTCAGTCGAACCCGCATACCCGTTTTACGGTACTGCGCCCGCAAAGCCTGTTTGGCCCGCACGATAAGGTGTTTATTCCGCGCCTGGCGCAGATGATGCACCACTACGGCAGCGTCCTGCTGCCGCGCGGGGGTGATGCGCTGGTGGACATGACCTACTTCGATAACGCCATTCACGCCATGTGGCTCGCCAGCCAGAGCCAGTGCGACAGTCTGCCGTCCGGACGAGCGTACAACATCACCAACGGCGAACCGCGCTCGCTGCGCAGCATTGTGCAGAAGCTGATTGACGAGCTGAACATTCACTGCCGGATCCGCTCGGTGCCCTACCCGATGCTGGATATCATTGCCCGCAGCATGGAGAGGCTGGGTAACAAGGCGGCCAAAGAGCCCGCGCTGACCCACTACGGGGTGTCGAAACTGAACTTTGATTTTACCCTTGATACGCGACGCGCCGAGAGTGAACTCGGCTATACACCCCTGGTGACGCTGGATGAAGGCATTGAGCGCACCGCCGCCTGGCTGCGGGATCACGGTAAGTTACACCGCTAACAAACTAAAACGGCAACCCGAAGGTTGCCGTTTTGCTTTTACAGCGCGGTCCAGGCGTCTGCCCATGCCAGGCCTACGCCCGGTTCATAGTATGCCGCTGCACTGTTACACCATCCACTGTACGGGAACGGTTTACACTGGAACAGCTTGCCGTGGTTATTCACGATGTCACCGGCGTTAAACTTGCTGGTAGCGCTCCATGCAGGGTAGCTGCCAGACGTCTCTTCGTCCGGAGATGCCGCTTTCGCATTCACGTTCAGCAGGTAAGTGGTGGTGTCGCTCAGCTCGCCATCGCTGACGGTCAGGCTTAATTCATACTGCCTGGCTGTAGCTGCTTCCGGCGCGTCGAAAGTCACCACCGCTTTATCTTCGCCGCTGACAGTCTGGCCATCCTGAGAACGCCAGGTGTAGGTCAGTTTATTGCCGTCTTCATCGGTAGAGCCTTCCGCACTCAGGGAAACCTTCGCGCCAGCGTCTACTGCACCGATCGGGCCCGCGATATGCGCAACTGGCGCATGGTTAGCGACTGGCGGTGTGACATCATCCGGTGGCGTGGTGTCGTCCGGTGGGGTGATGCTGGAGCCGTCATCGTTCACGATGTTGACGTTATAGAACTTCTGCACGCACTTCGTGTAGTCACCTTCTTTGAACGCGCTGAACGGCGTCTGGTAGCCCACCAGCTGGCAGGAGTAAGTTTTGCCGTCTGGCGTATCCGCGCTCCATCCCCAGTCCTGTTCCCAGTAGATTTTCAGTGCACCAGCGCCGCCTTCATCGAACTGCTTCATGTTCGCGCAGCCCAGTACTTCATCTTCCGGAACGGGTACCTTCAGGTAGTTGGCGAGCTCTTTGTAGTACTTGATACGGTTCTGAGACTGGGCGATTTCCGTCGGGCCGCCGCACTCGACGCCACCATTGATGATCTGGGTGGTTACACCAAAGCCCGGGACCAGTCCGTTCGCTTTATCGTGATCGTTCGGCTGCCAGGTACCGTCGATAACCTGCAGCATGCTCGGCTTAGGCGGTTGCGGGTAGGCGAAGAAGAAGATCGCACTCGCCAGGTTCAGCCAGGTGTCAGCCACCAGTTCCGGTTTATCCAGCAGCGTGCGGACATCGCCAAACATCGCTTCCGAGAACGGACCGTAGTTATAGTTGTAAGAGAGCTGTTTTGCACCGCGACCAAAGTAGCTCAGGAAATCACCGTCTTTGTCTTTACCGCACGGCCAGGTCTGCCCCTGCCAGATATCCGGGTTACATTCGCCGTTGTAGCCGCCTTTCTGGCCTTCGGTCCAGCCCATTTCACGCACGTAAACCAGCGCCTGACGCCATTCCGCTTCAGGGCGCCAGCTTTCATGCCCCCCGGTTTCCTGGGCGAAGTGGGCAAACATCGTGGCCAGTTCTTTACGGCAGATAGACTCACTATTGCGACCGTCATTATAGGTGTCGCACAGCGCCGGGAATTTACCCACGGCTTTCAGGAAGTTGCTGTAGCTGTAGTCCTTGGCGCGCAGTGGGAAAAGATATTCCCAGTCACTGGCTTTAACAATGCCTTCTACACGCTTCACGTTAGCAGGGTTTGCCGCCCGGCCAGGTTCAATTAGCTCAACCTGACTGTTATCGAGGGTGCGGATCGTTGCCTTCACCGACTGCATCAGCGGGAAGTTAGTCAACTCTTGCTCTTTCTTCGCAAGGTCGCTGGCCTTCATGGTGTAAGGTTCGGTGCTGTCCGCTTGCAACATAGCTGCCTGCGCCATAACGGGCGCCATGCATGCTGCAGCAATGAGAACGCTCAGTAATGTCCTTTTATTCATCTCAATTTTTCCTGTTGTAAACCATATAACAAATTCCATCCCGATTTATATATTGATCCTTTAATAAATAAATCCGGCGATGTTTCCTTTTTATTTTGTGAAGCACACCAGCCTGGTATGCTTCAAAAAAAAGTAAGGATCTCGTTACTGATATTTCATCCGCTGATAGTGCTGATATTTAACCCAGACTTTGCGGGCATATAACCTGCGCTGCGGGGAGTTTTCTTTTTTCAATCCAGCGTTATAAGCGCCTACCGCTTCCCAGTTATAGCCATACACTTTGATCATGTCGGCGAGGATTGATGCACCCACCATAATCGAGGTGCAGGGCTGGGTTATTAATCGGTACTCATCAATGCCTTTGCGTGCCAGCTCAGGGAAGTGGGAGCTATTAATCTGCATTAAACCTACATCGCGTGAACCATCGTCGTTACGGCCTATCGCGTAGGGATTAAGCCCGGACTCAACTTGTGCAATTGAAAATAATAAATACGGGTCAATGTGATAATTGTGTGCGGCCCTGTCCCAACAATTTGCCCATGCGCTTTGACTTAATAACAGTAACAGCAAAATAAAGCGTTTCATTTCTTCACCCATGCAGGTATTTACTTGTTCTTCTTGCCCTCCTGTCTATTTGAAAGCACTGACCGCCCCCGCAGTGGTTGACGGTCAGTTATTGCGGGCGAATATCACGCCCGCAATACGCGATGAAGAAGATTACTGACAGTCTGTTGCTGCGCCCTCTTTCACCCATACATCGCTGTGGGCTGGGTTGTCACCACGGGTCCACCATTTCGCACGGTAAACAAAACCTTCATAGGTGGTGGTGTCGCCGCCGTTATAAACCATCTCAGCACGCCAGTTGAACTTCACATTGCTGACCAGTTCCCAGGCGCCTTCACCTAAGGCAGGCTGATTACCCTGAGTCCAGTACTTCGCTTTCCAGACCAGGTGGTCGAAGCTGACGGTATCGCCAGTGTTGTAGACTTTGCTGGCTTCCCACGCCGCATATTTGCTGGCGTTAGCATCCACTGGTGCATCACAGCTACCCTTGCTGTCGCCTTCATCAGGCGGCGTAACATCGTCTGGCGCTTTCGGAGTAACAATCACCTGGACGTTAGACAGCACGCTGGTCTTGCCATCGCTGACGGTCACGCTCAGGGTTGAGCTTGTCTCAGAAGTCACGTCCGGTGCGGTAATACGAACGTTGGCAGTATCAGTGCCGGTCGCGTTCATATTTGCCGGTACGTTCCAGCTGTAGGTCAGCGCATCGCCATCCGGATCGTTTGCCTGCACGTGCAGAGACTGGGTCTGACCAGACTCGAGAGTGACGGCCTCCAGCGGATTGACAACAGGTGCCTGGTTCGCTTTTGGCGCCTTATTCACAACCTGTACGTCAGCGGTGCTGCTAAGACCTTTTGCATCGGTCACGGTCAGACGGAATGCCAGTGTCTGGTTAGCGGATACTGCCGGTGCGTTAAAGGTCGCTTTGGCTGAAGTGCTGTTGGCGAGAGCCACCGTCGCACCCGCCGTCTGCGTCCACCGGTAAGTCAGGGCGTCGCCATCCGGATCGGAAGAGGCAGAACCATCCAGCATAACGGTAACCGGACCTGTCACAGCCTGGTCAGACGCCGTCGCTACCGGGGCATGGTTGGTGATAACAGGCTCATCATCGGAATGCGTTCCGCTGCCCAACAGGCTTTCGTTCATCGCGTTCAGAATGTCGCCGTTATCCGCTTCAATAGACCAGGCGAACAGACCACCCAGATTTTTGTCCAGAACATACTTACCTTTCGCATGAACGGAACGTGCATCGTCATAGCTCAGCAGTTCACCGGTGGTTTTGTTGAACAGATAAGGCGCTTCAGCTGCGGCGTCGTATTTGTACTCCCAGCCTGGCTTGCCTTTCATCTGGTTGGCAATCGCGCGGTAATCAACGATCCCGGGTTCCCAGGTTCCAGGAATTTTGCCGGTGGCAGTACCGGTAAATGGATTGTCGCCCGTGTAACCATGGACGCCAGTCCAGCCGCGACCATACATTGCCGCGCCCACGACGATTTTGCCCGGCTGGACATTCTGGGCGAGCATCGCTTTAACCGCGTTATCGGTGGTGTAGTTGGTATCCGGTTTCCAGGAAGCGCCGTACAGCGCCGTCTGATGGCCCAGGTCGGTGTTGCTCCATCCGCCGTAGTAGTCATAGCTCATCAGGAAGATATGGTCGACATATTGCTGTACGGTGGTGTAGTCAGCGTCTTCAATCTTATCGACGCCCGAGCCGATTGCGCTGGTCAGCTCGTAAGTCCGGCCGGTTTCAGCGGACAGCTCGTTAAGCATGGCGCGCAGTTCTCGCATCAGTGCGGTATACGTGGCTTTATCGGTCTGCGGATTGCCCAGACTGGTATTCTCGCCGCCGCCGCCCGGGAATTCCCAGTCGATATCAACACCATCGAATACTTTCCAGGTTTTCAGGAACTCTTTAACGGAACCGACGAAACGGTCACGCAGGACTTTGTTGTCCATATGATAGAACGGATCGGAAAGGGTCCAGCCGCCCACGGAAGGCAGAACTTTCAGGTTCGGGTTGGCTTTTTTCATCGCCATCAGCTGGCCGTAGTTGCCTTTGTACGGCTCGTCCCAGCCGGTCACACCCTGCTGTGGTTTTTGCAGTGCAGCCCATGGGTCATGGATAGCGACGGTGTAATCCTGACGACCTGCGCAGGCACGCTTCAGGGATTCCAGCGCACCGGTAGATTTGGCGCTGTCGTTGATACCATCGCCGCCGCAGATTGGAATAAAGCCGTAAAGGATGTGGTTGAGGTTGGCAACCGGGATTTTGTCCACGCTGAAGTTACGGTCATACACACCCCACTCTGGGAAGTAGGCCGCAACCACTTTATCGGTATGCGTAGCAAAGGCTTTGTTATTCTCGTGCAGCGTGGTGGTCAGGGGCAGCAGGTGGCTACCATCCGTATCCGCAACAATGATTAACTTGCTGGCGCTGGTGCTACAGCCGCTGTTGTTACATACCTGTACCTGCTCCTGGTAACGGCCACCTTTCTTGACCTTAAAGGTTGCAGAACCCGCCATGCCGCCCGCGCCAGACCAGACCTCTTTACCATCCAGCAGCACTTTCGCCGACGTCGGTGCATCGCCGCTCCAGACGTTCCACTCCACTTTAACATTTGCGCCATCGTGAACGGTTACCAGGGAGTTATAGTCCTGCGCTGATTGACTCACTTCAACAATGGAAAACTTATCATTGCCACTGGTCAATGAGGGCACACCTGGGACGGCTGCAAATACAGGGCTGACCGCCGCCGCCACAAAAAGCGCCAGATATTTAGGCTTCATAAATTTCATTTTCATTCCCGATAATTTATTTGTGAAATTAAAAACATGTCTTCCTTAAACATGAAATAAAACCAGCATACATTGAAAAAATTAAATACATTGCCACTTGAAATGTTTTTAATACTTTCAGTTAACCTCAACAAAAAGATGAGTAATGCATGCAGTTCATAACCTAAAGAGTATTTGAAAAAGAATTATCACTCACGTCATTCCCTTATCGAAAAAATATCAAAAATCATTTGACAGATTATTAAGGGGGTGAGCGAGTAACTTTGCAAAATAAAGGTAATAACACCCGCAACAGCCAGGGCGGGGCCAAAAGGAATGGACGCTGCTTTGTTGTTCGATTTTATAAAGAGGCAATACCCGGCAATGCCCGTTAACGACGCCAGTAATATTACGCTGGGCAGCGCCTGCCAGCCGCACCAGGCCCCCAGTGCCGCCAGCAGCTTGAAATCGCCGTAACCCAGCCCTTCACGGCCGGTCACCAGACGAAACGTCCAGTACAGGAGCCAGAGAAAGAGATAGCCCACCACGGCACCGACAATGGCGTCGCTCAGGGGCAGCGTCGGATGAGCGAGCTGAACCAGCAGCCCGGTCCAGAGCAGAGGTTGCGTCAGACAGTCCGGCAGCAGCAAATGCCGTAGGTCAATGAGAGCCAGCGGCAGCAAAAAAGCGCTTAACAGCCAGAGTGAAAACAGCGTCGGGATGTCCGGGAGAAACCAGGCCGTGGCGCCAAAAAACAGGAAGGTAAAAGCTTCGAGTAACCATAAGCGCAGCGGGATGGCGCTGCCGCAGTGGTAGCAGCGCCCGCGCAGCGCCAGCCAGCTCACCAGCGGGATATTTTCCCACCAGGCTAATTCATGCTGGCACGACGGGCAGTGCGAGGCCGGAAACAGCAAGTTGATCCGCGCCTCATCGTCGAGCAACATCGGCGGGATCCGCTCTGCCACTACGCCGAGAAAGCTGCCGATAATCGTGCCGAAGAGCGCACTCATCAGGCTGAACAGTGCCGGACTGCTCTCCCGAAGCAGGGCAAAGGCTGTCATGCCGCTTTTTTCCAACTGAGCTGGAGCTCAGCCCTGACGTCACGCTGATGATCGACAGGCGTCAGCTTCATCTTCTCCAGCCGGATACCCGAGACGGCGTTAATTTCTCGCAGCCAGTTTTTTAGCGCATTAATCTCTACCCGGGGCACAATAAAGGACAACGACTGCCCTTCCTGACGCACGTCATTCAGCGGCAGCTGAATTTCCCGGGCGCTGTTTTCAACCACGCTGCGCGGATTATCGGTTTTTGTTTGCTGCACCTGGAGATGATTTTTATTAATTTCGCCGCGCATCCAGGTCAGGGTTTCTGTCTGGCGCTTTAGCGTGGACTGGCTATTTTTAATCATATTATCCAGCGGAACCATGCCGCCGTAATAAACGACGGCGCAACAGAGCGCCGCGCCGCAGAATTTCATCAGTTGCTTTTCGCGGGCAGAGTAAGCCTGATACCGCGCTTTAAGTTGTGCGACACGCTCTTTCATTTATGTTTCCCGGTGATCATGGCAGTAAAGGGGGCGACCGTTGAAACCGGCTGCAGCGAAAAGTCAAAATCCGCACGGGTCTGTTCAATGAAGTTCTGTAGCGAGGCGCTGTTTTCACTGCTTACGCTAATCGTCCAGCTTTTTTGCGCACTGTCATAATCCAGCAGGTTAACCTCTATACCCGGAACCGCCTGCTTCGCTTTATTCAGATCGTCCATTTGCAGAAAGACGCCCTTAGTGACCTTCTTCAGGTTCTGACCAAAGTGATACTTAATATTGCTTTGCTGCCGCAGACTGGGGAAATGATACTGATAGACCGTGACAATCTCCTGCTGCAGCTGGTTTTCCTGCTGCACCAGCATCAGGGCCATCGCCAGTCTCGGCCCCAGCAGCAGCCCGACGCTGAGCAGCGCCAGCGCCACCATCAGCCCTTTCAGCCCTTTGGGCATGCCGCCTCCAGTGCCGCTGGGGTTAAACTCGCCGTGCAGCATGTTGGCCCGGCAGGCCTGCCACTGCGGCTGGATCAGCTGCAATGGGTGCTGCCAGGGTAAGGATTCATCCACCGTGACCCCATAAGGCGCCTCACCATAGCAGCGCACCTCCCCGGCCCCGGTTTTCTGCATCAGCAGCGGCAGCAGCGAGGCGTCGACTTCACAGGCGCTGGCCGGTGAAAAGCGCAGCCAGTAGCTCTCATCCAGCGATACCAGGGTGCTTCCCCCTTCAGCGACCGGCAGCAGCCAGGCATCAGGCAGCGCCTGCACCACCTTCAGCCCGGCCTGTTGAAAGCGGGCGATCCAGTCGCGTAAGCGCTGCGCATCAATGGCGACAGCATCCACTTCCCGTCCTTTTTTACACAGCACCGTCCAGTGCAGGTCGTCGACGTCGCCTATCAGCGTCTCCTCCGCCATCCACGAGAACGGCGACGTCTGGGGGCTGAGCCCTTTCGTTGGCAGAGAGAAGTGACGGAAGATCATCTCGCCAACGGGCAGCAGCAGACAAACATGCGACGCCAGCGGATGGTCCGCGAGGGTGTCCAGTGCCGCCATGCCCGGCAGAGAATTCACCTGCTGGCTGCCGGATTCGCACCACGCAAGCGTCCCGTCCTCGCGGCTATCGGGACGAATAAACAGTATTTTTTTCATCGGTATCGGCTTTTGTTATTCAATCATTCGGTAACGACGTTGCCACGTGACGATTTCGCCCGCTTCGCTGTTCACCTGAAGCTGACTGATCACGCGCAGCGTTAAATCGTCGGTGTTACCGGTGTAGTTAACCCGGAAGTAGCGACTGTTGACGGCCACTGCTTCGGCAACCTGTGTTAAATCGTCTTTCAGCTGCGGGAACTCTTGCTCCAGCGCCTTACTGAAAGCCTCAACGTTTTCCCATCCCGCCTCCGGACGCGCCGCGAGCAGTCGGGCGGCGTCATCCTCCGTCAGTTTTCCCACAAACAGCGCCGCCAGCAGTTTTGCCTGCTCAGGCTTAAGGGTATTGACGTTGATCTTGCTGCTGGCATCCGGCAGGGCGCACAGCAGCCCGCTGACTTTGGCGTATGCCGCCGCCGGAAACGCAGGCAGTAACCTGATTTCGCTGATGTTGCGCATCATCTGGTTGGCGGGTAACCGCGCGGACTGCACGCCTGCCCAGGCGTCGCTCTCCTGGGCCGCTTTCAGCGTGGTGCTGTCGCCGTCCAGGTAGTCCACTAACTGCTGATAGACCTGCTCAGCGGTGAGCTGATCCAGACCCGCGTCAGCCAGCAGCTGCTCAACCGTCAGCTGTTTACGGGGTTTTTCGGGGGGGGTTGACGCGGCCGGATCCTTCGCCGCCTTCTCCTCCGCGAGCAGGTTATTGACGTTGAAACAGTCCTGCGCATCCTCGACCTGGCTCACCACCGTGTAATATTCCCCCTGCGTCTCAAGGGGCTGATGCCACTCACCGTCCGGCTCCAGGGCGTTCTCGCCGCTGGCGGCGGTTTGCAATAGCTGTTTCACCGCCTGCTCCTGGCGCTGTATCGCCCAGCGCAGCTGCTGCTGACTCACCTGATAGTGGGTTTTCTGTAAATTGCGGCTGAACTGCTGGCTGATTCTGGCCGCCAGGGCCGACATCATTACCAGCAGGATAAGCACCACCAGCAGCGCAACGCCCCGCTGCCGATTGAGATTACTTCTGGTCATGGCTGAACGTCCGGCGCGGGCGTCGCCGCCTGTTCTGGGGCGGATACCGTCGCCTGTTCTGAAGCGGACGCCGTCTTCTGATCTTCAGGTTTTTCGACCGTTTTCACGGCAATCTGCGGCTGCGGCATATCGCCAGGGGTAGTAAACACCCAGCGCCAGGTGTCGCCGCTCTCCATGGTCAGCGTCAGCTCGACACCTTGTGGCTGATGCGTGCTGTCGCGCCAGCCTTTCAGCCATGCATCGCTGAAAAATCGCCACTGCACGGCTTTCACCTCAGAGACAATCGGCACCTCTTCCGGTTTAACGCCGGCCGGGCTGTCGATGGTCGGCCACACGTCGCGCCACAGCCGATGATCGTCAAACCGCCAGCGTACCCGCTCAAGCTGGACCGTCCCGCTCACGCCGTTGAGGGTGGTCAGTTCAATGGCGTTCTCATCCTGGCGAAAAACGTCAGGTTCGTTGCGCGGCGCGCGGGCCTGCTGCTGAAAAAAATCACGTGCCAGCAGGCTCCAGGCGCGCTGGATCTGATTGAGTCTGGCTGCGTTGCGATCGGTGGCGTTGCTGGTACGCATCGCGCCATCGAGGATCTGCCAGGCGAGCGTGCTAATCACCGCAAAAATGGTTAGCGCAATCATGATCTCCAGCAGCGTAAAGCCGCCCTGGCTCTGCAGTTTTTTCACTTTATCTCCTCCGGGGACAGAACCCGCATCGCCACAACCGGCTGGCTCTCATCCCCTTCGGCATAGACCAGGATCTCATCCGCCCAGCGTTTATCGGCGACCTTCACCCGCTGCATACGCCAGTTCCAGTTGCGCCCGCCCATCAGCTCCGTGCCCTTCTGCTCTGCATCCGGGAAGTCGCTTTTGGTCAGTTGCGCTTCGGCGAGCTGGTTCTCAGCCACCCAGCTGGCCTGCAGGGTATCGGCAAGACCGTGGGTGAAGCGCACGTTCAGGGAGACCGAGTTCATTAATGCCAGCGCGGCGGTGGAGAAGATCACCAGAGCGACCATCACCTCCAGCAGCGTCATCCCGCGCTGCGACGCATTACGTTTAGCCATCGTTTTCTACCATAACCGGCGGCGCGCCCTGGGACACGACACGGAAATGATGTGCTTTATCGGCACTCTGTAACGTCAGGGTGAAACGGCTCATCTCGCCGTCCGGTAAAAAGACGATCTGCGGCTCGGCACCGGGTGTGGTGGCCAGGCGCTGCGGAGAGAGCGAGACGTGCATCTCTTCAGGGAAACGCCCTTCGGTGGTGATACGTCGTTGCACTAACGGTGCCCAGCTGCGCTCGCCGTTTTTTTCATCCAGCGTCATCAGCTGATATTTGTCCGTCGTGATCGTCAGGCCCACAATATTTCCATCCATCACCGCGCGATCGGAACCATATTCAATAACGGCTTTTAATTGCTGGCCAAATATATCCGCGCCGCTACGTGATGGTATTGTAGAGACCACCATCATGGCGCAGCTGGCGAATATCACCAGAGCGAGGATAATTTCCAGCAACGTAAAGCCGCGTTGTTTGTTCATTATTTTTTATCGAGAGACCAGTTGGTAATATCGTCTGGGGTATTGGCTTCGCCGTCCGGACCCGCAGAAAACAGGTCAATAGCGCCATGCTCGCCAGGGCTGACCAGAATATAGTCGCTGCCCCACGGATCCTGCGGCAGGCGGCGAATATAACCGTCGGCGCGGTAGCCGCCAGGGATCGGTGCGATTTCAGGTTTGGTGACCAGCGCCTGCAGTCCCTGTTCGGTGGTGGGATAACGGTGGTTATCCAGCTTATACATATCCATCGAGCCTTCCAGCGCCACAATATCGCTGGTCGCTTTCTGGGCATCAGCCTTCTCTTTATTGCCCATCAAATTCGGCACCACCATGCTCGCCAGTACGCCGAGAATAACAATCACCACCATTAATTCGAGCAAAGTAAAGCCCGCCTGGCGTGCCAGGTTTTTTCGTTTCATCGCCATAATTAACCTACCATGTTATTAAGTTGCAGAAGCGGTTGTAATATTGACATCACAATAAACAGAACAATGGTCGCCATAGAGACCACCAGCGCTGGCTCAAATACCGACAGCGTTAAGGTAATGCGATGTTGTAATGCCGATTCCTGATTTTCTGCCGCCCGATCCATTAAATTGCCCAATTCACCGCTCTCTTCGCCGGAGGCAATCATATACAGCATGGTTGGCGGAAATAATTTCGCCTGCTCCAGGGCGGCATACAGCGATGACCCCTGGCGTACGGTATCGGCCGCCTGCTCGAGCACCTGGCGAGCATAAAGATTTTCGATACCGTCCATGGCGATATACATGCCTTCCAGCAGCGGTACGCTACTGGCCTGCAAAATGCTCAGGGTGCGGATGTAGCGCGCGCTGTTGATGGCGCATACCAGCTTTTTGATCGGCGAGGCGTTAACCAACCAGCGGTTCCAGATAAAGCGGTGGGTGGTTTTCTTCAACCAACTTTTAAAGCCGATAAAACCTGCCGCCAGTCCGCCGCAGAGAAACAGGCCGTACGCCTGCAGAAAATCACTTACCGCAATCAGCGTGCGGGTGGTGATCGGCAGCTGCTGTTTCATATGGGTGAACTGTTCGATAACCTGCGGCACCACCGCCACCAGCAGAATGCCGATCACCGCCACCGCCACCACCGTCAGGGTAATCGGGTAGACCATCGCCTGAGTGAGCTTGCTTTTCATCTTCTGGCGCTGCTCGTTGTACTCCGCCAGTTTTTCCAGCACGTCCCCCAGATGACCGGTTTTTTCCCCGGCCATCACCAGCGTGCAGTAGAGCTTGTCGAAGGTGCGCGGAAACTGGCTGAAGGCGTCAAACAGCGTGTGCCCTTCCACGACCTTTTCGCGGATTTCCGTCACCATCGCCGCCAGCTTTTTATCTTCGGACTGTCTGGCAATCGCCTTCAGGGCACTTTCCAGGGGCAGCGCGGCATTGATCAGCGTCGACAGCTGACGGGTAAACATCGACAGCACTGGCGTGGAGAGTTTTATCCCTTTCTGGGCGCTCCCGGCGGCGCTGCTTTCGCGGGTAACCGCAATGCTCACCGGCATCAGCTTTTGCTCGCGCAGCGCCTGACGAACCTGCTTTGGCCCTTCGGCCTGCATCTTGCCGCGCTGGGTTTTGCCCGCCGCGTTGGTCGCCGTCCACGCATACCACGCCATTATTCCTCCCCTCCGCGTTCGGCAGTGACGCGCATCACCTCTTCCAGGGAGGTGATGCCGGAGATCACTTTCATCAGGCCGTTTTCCCGCAGGCTGTAGGCCTGCTTAAACAGCTGCGTTTCGATAGACATTTCATCTTTGTCTTCATGGATAGCACGACGCATCCCGCTATCCACCACCAGAAATTCATGTATTCCGGCACGCCCCTGATAGCCGCCCTGGCGGCATTTCTCACAGCCCACGGCACGATAAATCGCCTTCGGCGGCGTCGTCATAAAGCTGAAAAGCTGCCGTTCATTGTCATCCAGTGGACGGGTGGTACGGCAATGAGTACAGAGTCGACGCACCAGACGCTGAGCAATAACCCCCAACAGAGATGAACCGATTAAAAAGGATTCCAGCCCCATATCCCGCAGGCGGGTGATGGCCCCAGCCGCACTGTTGGTGTGCAAGGTCGACATCACCAGGTGACCGGTCAGCGACGCCTGCACCGCAATCTGCGCGGTTTCGCCGTCACGGATTTCGCCGATCATGACCACGTCCGGGTCCTGACGCAGGATGGCGCGCAGGCCGCGGGCAAAGGTCATGTCAACCCGGGGGTTAACCTGGGTTTGCCCAACGCCTTCCAGCTCATACTCGATGGGATCTTCAACGGTGAGAATATTGCGCTCGTGGCCGTTCAGCGCCGACAGAATGGCATACAGGGTGGTACTTTTCCCGGAGCCGGTCGGGCCGGTGACCAGGATAATGCCATGCGGGCGGGCAATCAGCTCTTTAAGCTGAGCCAGCTCGTCGTCAATCAGCCCCAGCTTGTTGATGTCCGGCTGCAGGTTACTTTTGTCCAGCAGACGCATGACCACCCGCTCGCCGTACTGGGAGGGAATGGTGGAGACACGCACGTCGATGGCTTTGCGCCCGATACGCAGCGAGATACGCCCATCCTGGGGCAGGCGTTTCTCGGCGATATCAAGCTTCGACATCACTTTGATCCTCGACACCAGCAGCGGCGCCAGCTTGCGCGCCGGCTGCAGCACCGGGCGTAGCACGCCGTCGACGCGAAAGCGGATGCTCAGGGTGCGCTCGAAGGTTTCAATATGGATATCCGACGCGCCCTCTTTCACCGCCTCGCCAAGAATGGCGTTGATGAGACGGATCACCGGCGAGTTTTCATCGTTATCCAGCAGATCCTCGTTGTCGGGGATCTCCTCGGTCAACGCCAGCAGGTCAATGTCGGCATCCATGTCATCCACCAGCTGCTGAGACACGCCGCTGTTCTGCTGCCAGACTTTGGTCAGCATCTCGTCAAAGGCTTCTGCCGTCAGAACCGTCGGGGTAAAGGATCGCCCCAGCACCCGGCGCATCTCCAGCAGGGCGAACGCCGGGGTGTTATCGCGGATAAAGACCTGCTCCTGATAAATCAGGACCCCGTTATCCTTTGCGTAGCTGCTGGTGCATAAAACGTTACTTAGCTCATCCATCCTCCACCCCCTTACTCTTTAAAAGGATTGCGGGCGGCCGCAGTGTTGCCGGTGCTCTGATGCGGGTAGGCCGGCAGCACCGCTGTGTCAGTGTTGGAAATAATGCCCAGCTTTCTCTCTTCCATACGCTGCTGCTGACGGGCGCGGATCTGGTCATATTTTTCCTTCGATGACGCGCTGTAGGTGTCGTCGTCACGCAGGACGGTGGTATGGATAAAGACCATCAGATTTCGTTTCGAAGTATCCTGAGAGGTGTAGCGGAACAGCTGCCCCACCAGCGGGAGATCCCCCAGCAGCGGCACTTTCGAGACGTTCTGCTTAGTCACGTTCTCCATTAACCCGCCAAGCACCACTGTCTGCCCGCTGTGGACCATCACTTCGTTATTGATGGTACGGGTGTTGAAGGTCGGGCCGAGGCTGGCATCTTCCGTCGCGCTGGCATCCACGCTGGAGACTTCCTGCTCAATCTTCATATGAATGATGTCCCCGTCGTTGATCTGCGGAACAATTTTCAGCTTGGTACCGACGGTTTTACGCTCCACCGAGTTAAAGACGTTATCGCCGCTGGTGGTCTGGGAACCGGACAGCACCGGCACGTCCTGACCGACATTGAACGACGCCTCTTTGTTATCCAGCGTCACCACGCTCGGGGTCGAGAGAATGTCGTTTTTACCATCGGTGGCAAGGGCGGTCATCAGCGCGCCAAAATCACCGTTAAAGAAGCCGGTCGCCATACCGGTAAAGTTGGACCCTTTAATGATGCCGTTCTTAACCTGACTAATCGGCATACCGGTGGCGCCAAACTGTACGCCGCCATGTTTGCTGGTCCACTGCACGCCAAGGTCGAGGCCGTTGCCGTCCTGCACTTCGGCAATGATCGCCTCCACCAGTACCTGCGGACGACGGATATCGAGCTTGTCGATCACTTTTTCCAGCGAGTTCATGACGTTAGGCTGGGCAGTGATCACCAGTGAGTTGGTGGCCTCATCCGCGGTGATATTCAGGTCGCTGCTGGCGGAGGCCGTTTTGCTTTTTGCCGCTGGCGCTTTGTCTTTCAGCTGTTCGCCAATGCCGGTCAGGACCGGCACGACTTTGCTGGCATTCGCATACTTCAGGTAGAAGACGCGGGTATTGCCCTCGTTATTTTGTTCGCGATCGAGCTGATTAATCAGCAACCGGGTGCGCGCCCGGGCGTCTTCCGGACCGCTGATCACCAGGCTATTGGTTTCATCATCGGCAACCACTTTGGTCGCCAGCTGTGGCGCGTTCTGCCCCTTCTGCTCTTCATTGCTGAGATTATTCAACATCTCGCCGAGGGGTTTCGCCGAAGCGTAGCGTAGCGGCACGATTTCACGGCGCTGAACGCCGGAGCGATCTACCCGCTCCACCAGATCCACAAGCCGGTTCACCACCGAGGCGCGTCCGGTGAGCAACAGCACGTTGGAGGGTTCAAAATGCACCACATTGCCGATGCCGGAGGCGTCGTTCAACTGGCGCAACAGCGGGGCCAGCTCGCGTACCGGCACGTTCTCCATGCGCACCACGCGGGTGATTATCTCATCGCCCTTACCCGGATTTTTGCTGTCGGCCAGCGGCACGCCGGCGGTACGTGCCACGCTGGAGCGCACCACCTTTACCATGCCGTTATCCATTGGGATAACCGTCAGGCCATAGACATCCAGTACGCTGAGGAAGAACTGGTAATATTCATCCTCGGTGAGCACGTTGTAGGTCCTGACAGAAACGGTGCCCTGAACGGACGGGTCCACCAGAATCGTTTTATTCAGGTTGCGGCTTACCGTATCGATAAATTCGCGAATATCGGTATTCTTAAAGCTGGCGCTAAAATTAGCGGCCAGCAGCGAACTGGAAAACAGCGAGGCAGCAGTGAACGCCAGACACGCCCAGGGAATTTTCTTCATGGTTTTACACTTGTTAATTGTTTAAAACATTAACCCGAATATTTTCAAGGTGAGCGTGACGTTTAACTACAACCTCCGCCTCTCTCATTTTCGACCAGCTGGCGATAATAATTTTCGCCTGTTCTTCTTTCGTCATATCGACGGTATTCACTTTCACAACCACGTCGCCTTTTTTCAGTCCGCTGTGGCTAAAAAAAGCCGACGCGTTCCTTGGCTTAATTTGATATCCCTCGAGATGACCGTTGTCGAACCGGGGTTTCAGCACTAAATAGTCGTTAAGGTGTAAATTATTTAAACCCGGTTCTACCTGCGGGGCAGGCATGGGGGCACTGTTAATATCACCTTTAAAATAGTCGGGGCGTTTAATCGCCAGCGTTTGCGGGCTGCCCTGATAGTTAATAACGACATTGTCGCGATTGATCTCTTCCACCCAGGTATCGGGGTAGCCCGTCAGGCTCTCGCCTTCGCGATAGCTCTGCTGCCCGGAAGGCGTTTTTATCACCGCAAACGACATCCAGGCCTCGTCGCTACGGATAATGCCCTCCACCTCGGCGTTGATCGGCGCTTGCACCGTCCGCTGCGCAGCGGGCTGGCTCACTGCTGGCTGGAAAAGGGCAAAATCTTGCACCTTTTCCCGATCACTATCCGACACAGGGTCAGCCTCAGATAATTTATCGCTGACCTTTTTATACTGTTTTAAAACAACATATCCCTGATGCCCGCTGGATATCAGCAGAATAAACATCACGCAGGGTGTTATCAGGCTATAAAGACGCTGCATCCTCATTATTTAACGAACCTTTTAAATGCAGAAACTGACAGTTGGGCTGTTTAAGAATGACCTTAATACTAATGACATGACATGGCGTGCTCCACCGGGATTGCCAGCAAATTTAGTGCGGAAAAATATTGACCAGCAATAATGCAGATGTTAGGTGTTAATCAGGTTATTTTTCTCCTGTTTGCAAATTGAACATCACGGCGACATCCCTTACTTTCGGCGGTGAATATCTGTTTTTGTCATCCCGGGGTGTGTCGTTATGTATCTGAAACATTTTAAACTCGCAGGCCAGCCTTTTATGAAGGTGACCCGTTCAGCGGGTGAGTTCTTTGTGCCTTACCATCAGGATGTGTCAGGCATGCTGCGGGAGAAATCACGCACGCCGGGGGTTATCGGACTGTTTTCCGACGACGAACCCTTGCTCAGCCAGTTCAGCAGCGAACTGCTGGCACAGACGACCGGGGTAGCCATTAATGCATTTCCCAAACTGAGCGCCAGCGCCCTGCTGTATAAACTCAAACCGGACAACACCGATGCCAAAAACAGACTTCATGCCATTGATGCAGTACTGCGCCAATGGCATGAGGCGTATTCCTCCTGCCGTACCCACGGCCTGGTGCTGAGTATTTCTGCGATTCAGGCGATGCAGGACAAAAGCTGGGACGTTCTGGGCATGTTGCTGACCCGCGCTCAGGAGCGCGGCCTGCCACTCACTCTTCTGCTGACCGGGACTGTAGATCAGGAGGCACGTCTGCTGGCCCATTCCGGTCTCGGTGCCCGGGTGCATACGCGCCATAGCTTGCGCGCCCTCACCGGTCGCGAGTGCCTGGATTATGTTCAGGCGCAAACCGCCCATCACGGCGCAGAAACCTCACCGTTCACCCCGGCCCGCATTCGGCGGATGCAGACCCTGACCAAAGGGTGCATCAGCCAGCTAAATGCGCTGGCGCACCTGGCACTGCTGGCCGCATGGACTGAACGTGCCGGACTGGTGGGGACACGCCATCTGCGTCTGGCAGCGGGCGAAGTCCTGCCGATCAAGCGAAGCAACAGACGTCTGGCGACAGTAGGGCTGGTTGCCTGCATGATATTTGCTGCCTGCGGCTGGCATTTTTCTACAGCCATAACGGCGGCGCTACCGTTCAAACCGCCAGTACCTGCCCGCTGGATCCCGCAGATGAAACATCAGCAGGCGCCGGCCCAGCCGGTTTTCGATCGCGAAGTCGTGAACCAGCCGGATGCCATGCATCAGCTTTACATCATGTGGGGATATGACGCCTCCCCCGGGGAGGCGCTATGCCAGAATGCCGGGCGGGTGAATCTGCAGTGTAAACAGGGTAATGCTCCGCTGTCGACGCTGGAGCAGGAGGAGTATCCGTGGGTCAGCGAGCTGAAAACCGGGGATCACCTGAACTACGCGGTGGTGGCGCGGGTCGGGAAAGACTCCCTCGATCTGCTGATGAATAATCGTACCTGGCAGGTGAGCCGGAGCTGGTTTACCCGGCACGCCACCGGAAATTATACCCTGCTGCACCGCCTGACGCCGTCCGGTAGAGAGGCCATCGGTGCGGCCAGCGATAAACAGGATCTGGACTGGATCGACACCCAGCTGAGCCTGGCCCTGAATGAACCGGAAACCCACGCCCATCGTTGGACCCAGACGCTGGCGGACCGCACCCGTGAATTCCAGCAAAAAAATCGCTTACACGTCGATGGCCTGCCAGGGGAAGAGACCCTGATGCAGTTGATGCGCGTGAATCACATCACCCCCACTATTGTGACACCCTTGACGCAGGGAGAAACGCACTGATGTCCACAATCTGTCTGGCTGCCCAGCGCAGCTATACCACCGGCGAGGCGGTATTTTTTTCGTACCGCCTGCCCTCAATAAGCAAGGTGCTGACCAGCCTGATGTGCCTGTGCGTCATGCTTGCGGTAGGCATTTATGCCCATCTGCTGCGGGATTTGCGCTATCCTGCGCCCGCCGAAAAACCGGTTAAGGTCGTCAACCCTGACACCCAGCTGTCGGATATGCACTATGTGTATGTGTCAAAACCCTTCCCGCAGCCAACACCGACGCCGTTGCCGGCAATACCGTTTCCCGCCCCCGAAGAGAGCCCGGTGATGGATAATACCCCCGACTGGCAACAGCCCCCGGACGGCGATATTCAGGAGCAGGCACTGCCCGCCACGCACGAAAATTTGCACACCCCAACATTGCAGGAACGCTTTATGCAAGCGGTAAAAGAACAGCAATTAGAGTATTCGCAAGGGAAAATTCCACCCGAGCCGAAAGCTGAGACGTCAGATAACGGACAAGAGGTAAGAAAATCCCCTTCGGGGAGATCCGAAGAGGACGAAAGACGAGAAGTTCAGTAGCGTTCCGGGAGGGAGTTAATTGAAATCAACTTGCCCTTTTCGACAACAATATATTGACCTTTTTTCAGGTCAGAAAGGATTTTAATAATGGTACTGCGCGCCAGATTAGTGTACTCCTGAATATAGTCATAAACATTAACATCACGTTTATGCTGAACGATCAGTTCGTTAATCTCCAGCAGGAATTCGCGCACCACAGAATAGGCACTGCGGGCGACTAAAACATCATCACGCTTACTGAGAACACTGATATACCAGGCCAGGATCTTGCTGAATTCCGCCCAGAGATTATGCTCGCCGATCAGTCGTTCAAAATCCGTTTTTTTGATGGAACGGATCACTGTGGCGGTGCGGGCCAGACCGTACATGTGGCTTGCATTGCTGTAAACGGCGGAAACCCCCAAAAAGCCCGAATTACGCATAATGAACATGCTTAATTCATCGGATTTACGGCGGATTTCCACCTCACCGCTTACCACAATGTGAATATAGTCAGGATCGGCAGTAATAATTTTTTGCCATTTCTTTAACGTTTTTTCTGGACACTCTGCGGTTGCAGCAACAATCGCTTCCATCGCCTGTTGCGGGCGGCATTTTTTACTGTATATGCTTAACATAAGTATGCCTGTTAATGTTCCTTATTAGAAAGAGAGCCGTGCGCCCCTCCCGTCAAAATAGTAAATTGACCAGGTTAAATTTAGTTGCAAGATATATTTACTAAGCGTCACTCCCGGTTTATTACTGAATTTCTTAGCGGGCCAGTGATACATAGTAAATCTGTGTAAAATGAAGTCAATTAACTAAAAATAAATTGAGGATGTACTTAAGATTAATCTTATGCACAATTAAGCAGCACGGGAACCCGGTTAAAATTCAGGCTTATCTCTGCCCATACTTCTCAAGTAAGGCTTCGGCAATGGCCAGGGTTTCTTCATCAGCAACACCGTTCCACACCTGCGGACGAAAATGCATCTGGAACGCCATGATTATGCGTTTCTGCTGCGCCGGGGAGATATTCTCAGGCACCTCATAACCGTAACGGGCTAAGCGATCCAGCAATAACCCGGGATCCACAGGCTGCCACGGTGATTGCCCGTTCAGATAAAACGTCACCCGGGCGGGGTCTGGCCATGCACCTATCCCCTGCTGAGCCAGCGCCTGCCAGGGAAACAGCGGCCCCGGATCGTCTTTGCGCTGCGGGGCAATATCCGAATGGGCCACCACGTTCTGCGGCTTGATGTCGTAACGCTGAATGATGTCCTTCGCCAGCGGGATCAGGGCGGCAATCTGCGCCGCTTCAAACGGGACGAAGCGTTTCTGACCGCCGCTTTTTTGCCAGCCGCGGTTTTCCAGCTCAATACCAATCGAGGTGTCGTTGATGCGCGTGGCCCCGCGCCAGAAGCTAACCCCGGCATGCCAGGCCAGATCTCGCTCCGGCACCAGCTGCCAGATCCGCGGTTTGCCGTTGTGCTGGGGCGGGATCGCCGGGATCAAATAGTGGGAGCTGACGTTTTTATCCGTCAGGGTAGCCAGCGAGCTGTCAAAATCATCGGCGGTGTAGTGGATAACCAGCACCTTAATGCGCGGATAGGCCGCCTGCGCCTGGCGACGGGCGTCCAGCTCATAGGCCCCTTTATCGACAATCCCTTTTTCGGCGGCGCAGCCTGCCAGCAACAGCGCCAGCAGGCTTAGCGAAAGCGCCCGCTTCATCGGCGCGTTTTCACCGCGGTGCCGCTGACGGAGACCATCAGCATGCTGGCGTCTTTGCCGACAGTTTCATAATCGATGTCGATGCCGACCACCGCGTCGGCACCCAGCGCCTTGGCCTGCTCGCCCAGCTCTTTAAAGGCGATTTCACGGGCTTTGCGCAGCTCTTTTTCATAGGCGCCAGAGCGACCGCCGACGATGTCGCGGATACCGGCAAAAAAGTCGCGGAAGATATTGGCACCGAGGATGGCTTCTCCGGTGACAACACCGCAGTACTCGCTGATCGGCTGCCCTTCCAGGGTTGGGGTGGTGGAAAATTGCATCTGCTTCTCCTTAATGGTGCGTGATGTGCCTAAGCGTATAAGAACAAAACCATTATCGGATCGTTACGCTATGATTTAAAGGTTAGTTAATTATTGCAGCCTAATAAGGAAATCAACATGCGCTATTCTGCTTTGACGCTTTTAGTGCCGTGCGCGCTGCTGCTCAGCGCCTGCACCACCCCGGTTAACCCAGCTTTTAAGGATATTGGAACCCGCAGCGGCAACTGCATTGTCGGCGGTCCGGATGCCGTAGCTCAGCAGTTCTACGACTACCGCATTAGCCACCGCAGTAACGACATGACCGCACTGCGCCCGTATCTGAGCGACAGTCTGGCGCAGCTGCTGAGCGATGCCAGCCGCGATCCGCAGCATAAAAACCTGCTGAAAGACGATCCGTTCTCCAGCCGCACCATTGCGCCGCAAACCGCCGAAGTGGCCAGCGCCTCCACCATCCCCAATACCGATGCGCGCAATATTCCCCTGCGGGTGAAACTGACCCAGGGCAGCGAATCCTGGCAGGATGAAGTGTTGATGATCCGCGAGGGGCAGTGCTGGGCAATTGACGATGTGCGCTACCTCGGCGGCAGCGTTCATGCCCCGGCGGGCACCCTGCGCCAGTCCATTGAGAACCGTTAAGCCAATAAAACCCCGCAAAATGTCTGGCATTTCGTGAGGAATGCCGACATTTATTCTCGCCGCCCTTCCCGCTCGCTATTTTGTGCTATGTTTAGGTGTGCTCGCGGTTTATATTTAACTTTTAACGCAGAAATATTGCATAACTATTCTGCCGACGGTACTATTTGCGGCCTCAATAGCTATAAACAGCCTGGATGAGTAAAGACTGCCCCGATGAGTATTCAACTAAACGGCATTAACTGCTTCTACGGCGCACACCAGGCGCTGTTCGATATCACCTTAAATTGCCCTGAGGGCGAGACGCTGGTTCTGCTTGGCCCCAGCGGTGCAGGCAAAAGCTCGCTGCTTCGCGTCCTCAATCTGCTTGAAATGCCCCGCTCCGGCACGCTGGATATTGCTGGCAATCACTTTGATTTTGCCAAATCGCCGTCTGAGAAAGCGATCCGCGATCTGCGTCAGAACGTCGGCATGGTCTTCCAGCAGTACAATCTCTGGCCACACCTTACCGTGCAGCAAAACCTGATTGAAGCCCCGTGCCGCGTGCTGGGCCTGTCTAAAGAGCAGGCGCTGGCACGTGCCGAGAAGCTGCTGGAGCGTCTGCGTCTTAAGCCTTACAGCGATCGCTATCCTCTGCACCTCTCTGGCGGTCAACAGCAGCGTGTGGCCATTGCCCGCGCCCTGATGATGGAGCCTGCCGTGCTGCTGTTTGACGAACCCACCGCCGCGCTGGATCCCGAGATCACCGCCCAGATCGTCAGCATCATTCGTGAGCTGGCAGAAACAAACATTACGCAGGTGATCGTGACCCACGAAGTGGAAGTGGCGCGTAAAACCGCCAGCCGCGTGGTGTACATGGAAAACGGTTATATCGTCGAGCAAGGCGATGCTCGCTGCTTTGCCGAGCCGCAGACCGACGCGTTCAGAAATTATCTGTCTCACTAATTGAATCGAGAAAACGACAATGAAAAAAATAGTGATTGCCGCGCTGCTTGCCAGCATCAGCCTTTCTGCAACAGCCGCTCAGACCATTCGTTTTGCTACGGAAGCGTCTTACCCTCCGTTTGAGTCTATCGACGCCAACAACAAGATTGTCGGCTTCGATGTGGATCTGGCAAACGCGCTGTGCAAAGAGATCGACGCGACCTGTACCTTCGCTAACCAGTCTTTCGACAGCCTGATCCCCAGCCTGAAATTCCGCCGTATCGATGCGGTTATGGCCGGGATGGACATCACGCCTGAGCGTGAAAAGCAGGTGTTGTTCAGCACCCCGTACTATGAGAACTCAGCCCTGTTCATCGGTCAGAAAGGCAAATACGCCTCGATTGACGCACTGAAAGGCAAAAAAGTGGGCGTGCAGAACGGCACCACCCACCAGAAATTCATTATGGATAAGCACCCGGAAATCACCACCGTGCCGTACGACAGCTATCAGAACGCCCGCCTGGATCTGCAGAACGGCCGTATTGACGCAGTGTTTGGCGACAACGCCGTGGTAACCGAATGGCTGAAAGCCAACGACAAGCTGGCTTCCGTCGGCGACAAAGTGACCGATAAAGACTACTTCGGCACCGGCCTGGGTATCGCGGTCCGTCAGGGCAACACCGAGCTGCAGCAGAAATTCAACGCTGCGCTGGAAAAAGTGAAAAAAGATGGCACTTACGATTCCATCTACAAAAAATGGTTTCAGAAGTAAGACCTGATGAACGAATTTTTTCCATTAGCAAGCGCCGCCGGGATGACCGTCGGCCTTGCCGTTTGTGCGCTGATCATCGGCCTGGTGCTGGCGATGGTCTTTGCGGTCTGGGAGTCGGCTAAATGGCGTCCTGTCGCCTGGACCGGCTCTGCACTGGTGACCCTTCTTCGCGGCCTGCCGGAAATTCTGGTGGTGCTGTTTATCTATTTCGGCTCGTCACAGCTGCTGCTGATGCTGTCGGACGGCTTTACGCTCAATCTGGGCGTGGTGCAAATCCCGATTCAGATGCAGATCGAGAACTTTGACGTCAGTCCGTTCCTCTGCGGCGTGATCGCCCTCTCCCTGCTCTATTCTGCCTATGCGTCGCAAACGCTGCGCGGGGCGCTGAAAGCGGTACCCATTGGCCAGTGGGAGTCGGGTCAGGCGCTGGGGCTGTCGAAAACGGCAATCTTCTTCCGTCTGGTGATGCCGCAGATGTGGCGTCATGCGCTACCGGGGCTCGGCAACCAGTGGCTGGTGCTGCTGAAAGATACCGCACTGGTGAGCTTAATCAGCGTCAACGACCTGATGTTGCAGACCAAAAGCATTGCCACCCGTACCCAGGAGCCGTTTACCTGGTACATCGTGGCGGCAGCCATCTACCTGGTGATCACGTTGCTCAGTCAGTACATCCTCAAGCGTATTGACCTGCGTGCGACGCGCTTTGAACGGAGACCAGGCTGATGCTTGAGTATTTACCCGAACTGATGAAAGGGCTGCACACCAGCCTGACGCTGACGGTGGCCTCGATTATCGTGGCGCTGGTGCTGGCGCTGATTTTCACCATTGTGCTGACGCTGAAAACGCCGGTGCTGGTGTGGATTGTGCGCGGCTACATCACCCTGTTTACCGGCACGCCGCTGCTGGTGCAGATCTTCCTGATTTACTACGGCCCGGGTCAGTTCCCGTCGCTGCAGGAATATCCGGTGCTGTGGCACCTGCTCTCTGAGCCGTGGCTGTGTGCGCTGCTGGCCCTGTCGCTGAACAGTGCCGCCTATACCACCCAGCTGTTTTACGGTGCAATCCGCGCCATCCCGGAAGGGCAATGGCAGTCCTGCGGTGCGCTGGGGATGAGCAAGAAAGACACCCTGGCGATCCTGCTGCCGTACGCGTTCAAGCGCGCCCTCTCCTCTTACTCCAACGAAGTGGTGCTGGTGTTCAAGAGTACCTCGCTGGCCTACACCATCACTCTGATGGAGGTGATGGGTCACGGGCAGCTGTTGTACGGGCGCACCTACGACGTGATGGTGTTCGGTGCGGCGGGGTTGATTTACCTGGTGGTGAACGGCCTGCTGACGCTGCTGATGCGTGTGGTTGAGCGCAGAGCACTGGCGTTTGAGCGTCGCAACTAGAACTGCATAAAATCCGGTATTAAAGGCGGGCAAGTCTAACGACAGCCCGCCTTTTTTTATGCCGGTAATAATATTTAATCATTTTTATTGCATACAAATTCATTAAATGGCATTGTAGCTCCCAGCCGCAGACAGGGCACATAATGACAAGATTGACAGACGGGAGCTTCACAATGAAAAAGTTAGTTCTGGCCGCATTACTGGCAACCTTCGCCGCAGGCGCCACCGCCGCAGATAAAATCAGCTTCGGCGTTTCGGCTACTTATCCGCCGTTCGAATCGCTGGATGCCAGCAACCAGATCGTTGGCTTTGATATCGACCTGGCGAAAGCGCTCTGTACCCAGATGCAGGCCGATTGCACCTTTACTAACCATGCGTTTGATAGCCTGATCCCGGCGCTGAAATTCAAAAAATATGATGCGGTGATCTCGGGTATGGATATCACCCCGGAGCGTAGCAAGCAGGTCTCCTTCACCGAGCCGTACTACGCCAACTCGGCGGTGGTGATCGCCAAAAAAGGGGCGTACACCTCTTTTGACCAGCTGAAAGGCAAGCGCATCGGCATGGAAAACGGCACCACGCACCAGAAGTACCTGCAGGATAAGCATACCGAAGTGAAAACTGTCGCTTACGACAGCTACCAGAACGCAATTATCGACCTGAAAAATGGCCGTATCGATGGCGTGTTTGGCGACACGGCAGTGGTCAACGAGTGGCTTAAAACCAACCCACAGCTGGGTACCGCCACTGAAAAAGTGACCGATCCACAATACTTCGGTACCGGTCTGGGCATTGCAGTACGTCCGGATAACAAAGCCCTGCTGGAGAAACTGAACGGCGCCCTGAAAGCGATTAAAGCTGACGGCACGTATCAGAAAATCAGCGATAAGTGGTTCCCACAGTAAGTTTTTTTGCCGGGTGGCGCTTCGCCTGCCCCGGCCTACAGGGTGGGGATTTTGTAGGCCGGGTGAGCATTAATGCCACCTGGCACTCTTATAACGGCACATAAAAACGAAAACAAGCTCCTCTCGCCACCTCCATCAGCCTGATCTCTCCTCCGTGCAGTTCCAGCATCCGCTTCACAATCAACAATCCCAGTCCGCCCCGGTTGTCCCGTGACGCCTGTGGGCTGAGCGCCGATGGCCTCTGGAAAAGCGTGTCGCGCAGATGGTCGTCAATGCCCGGTCCGCTGTCGTTCACTTCAACCTGTAGCTGTTCACCCTCCTGCCACACCTTCAGGCCAATTTCCCCGCCTGGGGGCGTATGACGAATGGCGTTATCCAGCAGATTGGTCACCACCCGTTCGATCATCGACAGATCGGCGTTGATCATTGGCAGCGGGCGTGGCACGTCAATATGCAGCCGCAGCTGACGGGTCTCTACCGCCAGGTCAAACTTTTGCGCCACGTCGGAGATAAGCTCCCCGATGGCAAAACGCTCGCGTTGTGGTTTGATGCTGCCGTGCTCCAGCCGCGCCAGCTCAAACAACTGCTGCGACAGGTGGCGAACCTTATGCCCCTGGCGCAGGGCAATCGCCAGGTAATGCTGGCTCTCCTCTGCGGAGAGGGTGGCGGATTTTAGCGACAGGGTTTCCAGATAACCCAGCAGCGCGGTCAGCGGGGTGCGCAGGTCGTGGGAGATATTGGCGATAAACTCCCGCCGCTGGCGGTCGCTGTCGGCCAGCTGATCCCACTGGCTGGCAATCTTTTGCGCCAGTTCGATAAAGTTATTGCGCAGTAGCGCCACCTCACCCGCAGGCTGCGGCTCAAGGGGCCGGGCGGCCAGCTGTTTGATGGCGCTGATGCTGTCCTGCTCGAGCCCGCTGACCTCATGGGTCAGCAGCCTGACCGGACGCGTAACCCAGTACCAGACCAGCCCACCGGCCAGCGCACCAAACAGCGCCACCAGCAGCAGCGACCACAGCACCGTGCGCCACAGGGTTTTCTGCCACGCCTGTTCGGCCAGCGCATTCAACTCTTCCCCCTGCAGAATGATATACAGATAGCCGTGCAATTCGCCGTTCTGGCGCAGGGGGGCAACGCTGAACACTTTCTGCTTATCGCTGCGCGGATCGTCACCGTAAACAGGCATCGTGGCGCCGCTCAGCGCTTGCTGAACCGGGGTGATGGAGACGCTTTGCCGTTTGATATGCCCCGGCGGCGCGGCATCGGCCAGCAGCTCACCCTGCGGGGAGAGGATATACAGCTCGACGCTGGGATTGAAGGTCATCAGGCGGTTAAACAGCGGCTGAAGCACGCTGCGCTCGACCTGGCCCTGCTTATCCAGCAGCGGCTCGCGCTGGATAATGTGCTGTGCCAGACCGCCGGAGAGCCGCTGCACCATCGCATCCCCGTACTGCTTGCTGGCCCAAAGCTGCACCCCACAGGCGACGATGGCGCACAGGCTCAGCAGGGCAATAAACAGCAGCGTCAGGCGCTGGCTGAGGGTGAGACGGCGGATCATAGTGGGCGCTCCGCGAAGAGATAGCCTTTCCCCCAAACGGTACGGATGACCTGCGGCTCGGCGGCGTCGACTTCAATCTTGATCCGCAGGCGGTTGATGTGGGTGTTAACGGTATGTTCGTAGCCTTCGTGCTGGTATCCCCACACTTTGTCGAGCAGCGCCAGGCGAGAGAACACCTCCCCAGGGTGACGGGCAAAAAAGTAGAGCAGATCGAATTCGCGCGGCGTCAGGTCGATGACTTCGCCGCGTAGCTGGACGCTGCGCGCCAGCGGGTCAATGGTCAGACCATGGGCCGTAATCAGCCCGGCGGTATGCTGGCCCATCGCCTGCTGACGGCGGAACAGCGCCCGGATGCGCGCCACCAGCTCCTGCACCGAGAAGGGTTTAGCGAGGTAATCATCGGCCCCGGTTTCAAGCCCGAGAATGCGTTCGGTTTCACTGCTGCGGGCGCTAATGATAATCACCGGCAGGTAGTGATCGCGCGCGCGGATCGCCCGACAGAGGGTCAGCCCGTCAACGTTGGGCAGCATCAGATCGAGGATCACCGCATCCCAGCGTGGGTCGTCCACCGCCCGCAGCGCGCACGCCCCGTCTGCCTCATGGGTGATCTGGTAGCCCTCGTCCTCTAAATTCAGGCGCAGCAGCGCGGCAATATCGCCGTCGTCTTCCACCAGTAATATGTGCTTCATCGGTCAACCTTATCTAAGCCAGATAGATAAAGCTTACCCGATTTCAGGCGCGGGCAACGTTCACATTTTGTTTAACATTGTGGAGTGAGGGCATCAGGCGTTGGACTTGACCAGTAGCGTCAGCACTTCGTAGTGCGCGGTATGCGGGAACATATCAAACAGCTGCACGCGCGCGATGCGATACCCGGGCAGATCCCGGAGATCTTTCGCCATCGTCTGCGCATTGCAGCTGGAGTAGATAATAAACGGCGGGGCCATCTGGCTCAGGTAGTCGCACAGCGCTTTGCCAATCCCGCGACGCGGGGGGTTGACCAGCACCAGGTCCGGCACATCTTGCTGACCGGTGGCAAACTGGGTTGAATCCAGCGCCTGGAAATGCAGATTTGTTAACCCCAGCTCGCTGGCCGACTGCGTGGCACAGGCGATCGCCTCGGCGGAGATTTCGATTCCGGTCAGGCGCATCTGCGGCGTGGCGCAGTGCAGACCAAAGCCACCGACGCCACAAAACAGATCCCACATATGGTTCACCGGCAGCAGGCCGACCCAGTCGCGCGCCGTGGCGTACAGCTGGCTGGCCACCGTCGGGTTGGTCTGGAAAAAGCTTTTCGGGCGGATCCACAGCGGCACGTCGTTGAAGCGCTCGGCCAGCGCCTGCGCCGGAGTAAAGAAGATCTCCTCCTCCCCTTCCATGATCGCCATATGCACTGGCTGAATGTTCGCGGTGATCACCTTCAGCTGCGGCAGCTGTTCCTGCAGCCACGGCAGCGCCGCGCGCAGCTGGGCGACTTTAGCGTCGGAGCGCAGCACAAATCGCAGCATCATCCCGCCATCCTGCTGGCTTTCGGTCAGCAAAAGGTACTTCAGCTCGCCGCGCTTGCGCTCGACGCTGTAAGGCGTAAGGCCCGCGCGGGCGATAAAGGGTTTCAGGGTCGCAAAGACCGGGGCGAAAGAGGCGGGATAGAGCGGGCAGTCGGTCAGATCTTCTGGCGTGCCGTCGCGGTGCAACATTCCAAGCAGCGGTTTTTCGACGCTGCCGCTCACCACCATTTTGGCTTTATTGCGAAAAGCCTGCTCCGGCCCGCCGATCGGCGCGCACCACTCCGCCACCGGTAAGTCAGACAGTAATGTCTGCAGGTCGGACATTTTGGCGGAAAGCTGAGAAGAGACCGGCTGTTCAATCCACTGACAGGAGCGGCAGCGACCGGCGTCATAGAGTGCGCACTGCATAACAAAACCTTAATACGTCTGGGGGCAGCGATTATACACGTTATTGCAAACGGAAAAACCGTCGGCTGGCAGGCGGAATAAACAGCAGGCACAGCACCAGTACATCGGGCAGCTTTTGCATCATCAGGGTGCGGAAAATTTCCTGTTTGGTCTCACCGGGGATGCTGAAAAGCTCCGGATAACCGTAGCCCAGCGACGAGGCCCACAGGTACGCGGTGGTGATGGCGTGGATCAGCATATAGACCCAGCGCGCCCAGTTGCGCCCCTTGATCAGTGAAAATGCGCAGTAGATCTCGGCAGACACCAGCAGCAGGCTGCTAAAAAACACCAGCGTTAAGCTCCAGCTCTGCACGCTGCGGTGGATAAACTCGGCGATGCCGTGCACCCCGAGGGTGCTGAAAATCATCACCAAATCGAGACCGCGGATCAAAATAATGGCGAGCGCCGCCACCTGAACCAGCGCAGGGACGTTTAGTCGGGCATGGGTATGGCGTGTTTTTTTAAAAAATCCCAATGTTTCACTTCCCTGAAAAACAGTGCCGCGACAAGCGCGGCACTTTACGGGAAATTTTAATCGTTTCAGTGGCGCCTTGCACGCTGGATATCACGCACGCGTTGTTTTTCAGACCGCGCCATCAGATACCAGGCGATAAGCCCGACAATGCCGACCACGCCAAGAATCAGCGTCGCCAGAGCATTTATCTCCGGATTAACCCCCATTCTGACGCTGGAGAAGACCAGCATCGGCAGCGTGGTAGCCCCCGGGCCGGAGACGAAGCTGGCGATCACCAGATCGTCGAGCGACAGGGTAAACGCCAGCAGCCAGCCGGAAATCACCGCCGGCATGATCATCGGTAAGGTGATGATAAAGAACACCTTCAGCGGCGTGGCACCCAGATCCATCGCCGCCTCTTCAATCGAGTGGTCCAGCTCGCGCAGCCTGGAAGAGATCACCACCGCCACGTAGGCGGTACAGAAGGTGACGTGCGCCAGCCAGATGGTCAGCATGCCGCGATCCGACGGCCAGCCAATGGCGTGCCCCATGGCCACAAACAGCAGCAGCAGCGACAGACCGGTGATCACATCGGGCATCACCAGCGGGGCGGTGATCATAAAGGCAAAGCCGTTTGCGCCGCGAAAACGACCAAAACGCACCATCACCACCGCCGCAATGGTGCCGAGAATAACCGCCATCGTGGCCGCACAGGCGGCAATGGTCAGGCTTAAGCCGACGGCGCTCATCATCGCGTCGTCGCGAAACAGCTCCCCGTACCAGCGCGTGGACCAGCCCGCCCACACCGTCACCAGCTTCGAGCTGTTAAAGGAGTAGATCACCAGCATCAGCATCGGGGCATACAGGAAAGTAAAGCCGACCACCAGGATCAGGATCCGCCACGGAGAGCGCACTACCGGTAAGTTGTTCATCCGTGATCCCCCATCTGTTTCTGCTGATATTTGTGGAACCACATGATCGGCACGATCAGCAGCAGCAACATCACGATCGCCACCGCCGAGGCCACCGGCCAGTCGCGGTTATTGAAGAACTCCTGCCACAGCACGCGACCAATCATGATGCTGTCCGGACCGCCGAGCAGTTCCGGGATCACGAACTCGCCAACCGCCGGGATAAACACCAGCATTGACCCGGCGATAATCCCGCCTTTGGTCAGGGGCACGATCACGCTGAAGAAGGTTTTCAGCGGACGAGCACCGAGATCCAGCGCCGCCTCGACCAGCGAGTAGTCGATGCGCGTCAGAGCGGTGTAAATCGGCAGCACCATAAACGGCAGATAGGCGTATACAATCCCGATATAGACTGCCAGATTGGTGTGCAGAATAGTCAGGGGCTGATCGATAACCCCCAGCCAGAGTAAAAAGTTGTTCAGCACGCCGTTGTTTTTCAGGATCCCCATCCAGGCATAGACGCGGATCAGGAACGAGGTCCATGACGGCAAAATCACCAGCAGCAGCAGGATATTGCGCGTCGACGGCTTACTGTGCGCCACCGCCCAGGCCAGCGGATAGCCCAGCAGCAGACAGCAGATAGTCGCCACACCCGCCACCTGCAGCGACTGCAGATAGGCCTCAAAATAGAGCGGATCGTCGGTGAGCTGAAGGTAGTTGCCCAGATTGAGGGTCACCGACAGCTGAGCGTCGGCCCAGGCCACCAGATCGCTGTACGGCGGGATCGCGCGCGCCATCTCCGCAAGACTGATTTTGAACACAATCAGGAACGGCAGCAGGAACAGCAGGATCAGCCACAGGTATGGCAGGCTAATCACCAGCTTGCGCCCGTGCGCCATCTGCATTCGGGTCAGCCAGGACGTTTGCGTGCCCATTGGTGTGCGGGCCGCAGGTTCAGGTTTGTTCATTGCCCTTCCTTATACCGTCAGCACAACGCAGCTGTCCGCATCCCAGCACAGACGCACTTCGTCGCCCCAGGTCGGGAGGCCTTTACGGTAGCGATCCGTGTTCTGCAGCTGGGCGCTGATCATCTGCCCGCTTTTCAGGCGGACATGATAGATGGAGAGGTCGCCGAGATAGGCGATATGCACCACTTCGCCCACGGCAAAGTTACAACCATCGGCCGGCGGCGCATCACAGAGGGTGATTTTTTCCGGACGCAGCGCCACGTACACCGGCACGTTATCAACCACCGAGTTATCGACGGCCACTTTCAGCGGGTGGATCAGCCCCGGGGAGTCAATCACCAGCCCGTCTTCTTCGCGCGATTTCAGCAGCCCTTCGAAGACGTTCATCGAACCGATAAATTCCGCACTGTAGCGGGTGGTCGGGTGCTCATAAATCTCTTCCGGCTCGCCAATCTGCACGAACTTACCGCGGTTCATGATCGCGATACGACCGGCCATGGTCATCGCCTCTTCCTGATCGTGGGTAACCATTACGCAGGTTGCGCCGACACGTTCAAGAATATCCAGCACTTCGAGCTGCATGCGGTCGCGCAGCTTTTTATCCAGCGCCCCCATTGGCTCATCCAGCAGCAGCAGCTTTGGCCGCTTCGCCAGGCTACGGGCCAGGGCCACGCGCTGACGCTGGCCGCCCGAGAGCTGGTGTGGCTTACGCTTAGCAAACTCCTGCATGTGCACCAGGCTCAGCATTTCGGCGACCCGTGCGCTGATTTCGGCTTTTGGCAGCTTGTCCTGCTTCAGACCAAAGGCGATGTTCTGCTCGACGGTCATGTGCGGGAACAGGGCGTAAGACTGGAACATCATATTGATCGGCCGCTGATAGGGCGGCACCTGCGACAGGTCCACGCCATCGAGCACAATCTGCCCGGCGGTCGGCTGTTCAAACCCGGCAAGCATACGCAGCAACGTCGATTTCCCGCAGCCGGACGCGCCGAGCAGGGCAAAGATTTCGCCTTTATAGATAGTCAGGCTGACATCATCGACGGCGTGCTGGCCGTCGAACGATTTGGTCAGGTTACGGATTTCCAGCAGCGGGGTCAGCGCTTTACGGGTTTTCGCCTGTGGGCGGGGGATCGCGTCGTTCACGGGGTGCTCTCCGGCATCAATCAAACGGGTGCAGGCGCACCATGACGGTGCGCCTGATGCCGGGCAAAGGTGCAACTGCCCGGCCTGAATCTTATTATTTACCGCTTTTCACTTTGGTCCACGCACGGGTGCGCACGCGGTCGATTTTCGGTTCTTGTACGCTGAGGGTGAACATTTTGGCGCGCACGTCAGCCGGCGGATAGATGCCCGGATTGTCACGCACTTCGGCGCTCACCAGCGCGGTGGCGGCTTTGTTGCCGTTGGCATAGAAGATGTGATCCGAGATATGGGCAATCACGTCCGGACGCAGCAGGTAGTTCAGGAACTGGTAGGCTTCGTCTTTGTTCTTCGCATCCGCAGGCATCGCGAAGACGTCGAAGAAGGCCATCGCCCCCTCTTTCGGGATTGAGTAGGCGATATTCACGCCATTTTTGGCCTCTTTCGCACGGTTAGCCGCCTGCAGAACATCCCCTGCCCAGCCGATTGCCACGCAGGTGTCGCCATTTGCCAGGTCGTTGATGTACTGGGAGGAGTGGAAGTAACGGATATTTGGACGCAGCTTCAGCAGCAGATCGGTGGCCGGGCCGGTGTAATCATCCGCTTTGGTGCTGTTCGGATCTTTACCAAGGTAGTTCAGCACCGTGGCAAAAATCTCTTCTGGCGCATCGAGGAACGAGACGCCGCAGCTTTTCAGTTTTTCGAGGTTCTCTGGCTTCAGCACCAGATCCCAGCTGTTCACCGGCGCGTCGGTACCGAGCGCTTTTTTCACTTTCTCGACGTTGTAGCCAATGCCGGTGGTCGCCCACATGTACGGCAAGGCGTATTTGTTTTCCGGGTCGTGCTTGGCAATCAGCTTAAGCAGAGCGGGATCGAGGTTTTTCCACTCCGGGAGTTTGCTTTTATCCAGCGGCTGGAAGACACCGGCAGAGAGCTGACGCTCCAGGAAACTGGCTGACGGTACCACCAGGTCAAAGCCGGTGCTGCCCGCCATCAGTTTGCCTTCCAGCACTTCGTTGGAATCGAAGACGTCGTAAACCACTTTAATACCGGTCTCTTTTTCAAAATTAGCGACGGTGTCCGGCGCAATATAATCAGACCAGTTATAGATATGCAGCGTTTTTTGTTCCGCAGCGAGCGTACCAGCAGAGACAGCCATCAGAGCACCGGCAATCAGCCCCGAAACCCAGGTTTTTTTTAAAGCGATCATAGCGTTTATCCTTCTGAAAGCGCGTTAACAAACGCACTAAAAATGAACACTCTTAGTCTATGCAAGAATCGTGCATAATTTATCACTCTGCCAGCAGCAGAAGATATTGCTCTGTTGGCAGTATCTGCTCGCAATTAACAGCATCGCAAGAATAAACTGTAGCTTGTCTTTGCGGCTATAGCCCAGATTAAAAAACGCCTTTTATCAATTTTTTATGCAGAATCGGTCTACGTGATAAGCCGAAAAACGAGGAAGGTGGTGAATAATTCTTTAAAGAAAGGTTAAAGCCAGCACAAAAGAGGGTGTTACGCAGCCGCCACGACAGCGACTGCCTGAATGTCAGACAAGATTAGTGCAGGAACGGCGTAGCCGCGTCAGGATTCTCAGGCTCGTCTTCGGTGTTAAACAGCATGTGATGGGCGTTGGCTTCCAGCATCACCATCGAGATCTGCTCTTCGCTCTGCTGGAAAAAGCCTTCAAACTGCTGATAGGTTAACCCCGTGGCAGCGAATAAAGACTGGCAAACAACCAGCTTTGGCAGATTATCATCCTGTATGTCGAGAAAGGCTTTGACCGTCAAAGAACTGGCATTGATGGCTGACAGATCCGATGCTAACGCCAGCAGCGCTGAGGGTTTGACCTCCGCGAGGGCGGAAAAAAGAATGACGTCATTGATCACATCGAGCTTGGCATCGAACACGCCGTCAAAATTTTGCATGTGCGGCAGGTGCAACGCCTGACAGGTATCGCATTCAAAAAAGCTGATGCTCATATCGTCGAGCCATTGGCGTAACGTATCAAGTGTCGGTACGACGAGTGAATCCATAACCGTGGAGCCCCTTAAGAATTAATTCGCTAGCTTACGCAAAAAGTGTGCGTCATACCATTTATCCGCCCGTTTTCAGGCAAAACTCCGGCGTGGCATGACGTTCGATCCAGTCGATCATTTTCCCGGCGACATCAATCCCGGTGGTACTTTCAATGCCTTCGAGCCCCGGCGAAGCGTTGACTTCCATCACCAGCGGCCCGCGATCGGCACGTAAAATATCGACACCGGCAATATCGAGACCCAGGGTGTGGGCGGATTTCAGGGCGATTTCACGCTCGCGTTCAGTGATCTCCGCCACCCGCGCCACGCCGCCGCGATGCAGGTTGGAGCGAAAATCGCCCTCTTTGGCCTGACGCTCGATGGCGGCCACCACTTCGTCGCCTACCACCAGACAGCGAATGTCGCGCCCTTTTGCCTCCTGAATGTATTCCTGCACCAGAATATGCGCATTCAGGCCGCGAAAGGCGTCGACCACGCTCTCTGCTGCCTGACGCGTTTCGGCCAGCACCACGCCGATCCCCTGAGTGCCTTCCACCAGCTTCACCACCAGCGGCGCACCGCCCACCATGCCGATCAGATCGCTGGTATCGTCGGGAGAGTGGGCAATACCGGTGATCGGCAGGTCAATTCCCTGGCGCGCCAGCAGCTGCAGGGAGCGCAGCTTGTCGCGCGCGCGGGTAATGGCAACGGATTCATTCAGGGGATAACTGCCCAGCAGCTCGAACTGGCGCAGCGCGGCGGTGCCGTAAAAGGTGATCGCCGAACCAATGCGCGGGATGACCGCGTCGTAATGCGGCAGCTGGCGTCCTTTATAGTGAATAGAGGAGGCCGCCGGGCTGATATTCATATAGCAGGACAACGGATCGAGGACTTCCACCAGATGGCCGCGTTTATGCCCTGCTTCACGCAGGCGCTTACACGAATAGAGCGTTCCATCCCGGGACAATATGGCAATTTTCACCCTGCACCTCTCAGATATGATCTGGTCAAAAGCCTGCGTATCATACACGCAGGCAGGCACAGGATGAATGGACTTATCGCGTCGCCCAGCCCTGTTTATGCAAATAATCCAGAATAAACGGACGGTTCTCTTTGATGATGGTGCGCTGGATATGATCGCTCCAGGTATCGCGACGGTTATTGGTCGCGCGGGAGAGGTAGTAGTTCGCCAGCTCCTCGTCGTACCGGGCAAGAACCTCGCTGTCCACCGGCTGGTAGTGGTTTTCATGCACCACCATCGCCGCAGGCAGGCGCGGCTTAACGTCCGGATTATCTGCCGGCCAGCCGAGGCACAGACCGAACAGCGGCAGAACGTGTTTTGGCAGCTGCAGCAGCTCGGTCACCGCCTCGATGCTGTTGCGGATGCCGCCGATGTAGACCCCGCCCAGCCCCAGTGATTCTGCCGCCGTCAGCGCATTCTGCGCCAGCATTGCGGTATCCACCACGCCGAGCAGCAGCTGTTCTGCCAGGCCGAGCTGCGCCTCGGGGCAAATCTGCAGATGACGATTAAAGTCGGCGCAGAACACCCAGAACTCTGCTGCCTGCGCCACGTGTTTTTGCCCGCCGGTGAGGGTCACCAGCTGTTCGCGCATCGCCGGGTCAGTGATACGAATAATCGAGCTGCACTGTAAGAAGCTGGAGCTGGAGGTCCCTTGCGCGCCAGCAATAATTGCTTCGCGCTGGGCATCGCTGATGGGTTGGTCGGTGAAATGGCGAATCGAGCGGTGGGAACGGAGCAAATCAATAACAGGTGTCATCTCGTCTCTCTTTACGGCTTAACTGACAATATTGGCCAGTATAGGCAAAGATAACCGTGCTGTAATTGGCCAAATATAGCCTGTAGATATCAATGCAAAAGGCAGAACCTGCTTTTCATTACTGAGCGTTAGCGGCAATATAGGCCGTATTCGCCGTCAGGCTTAGATTCAGGAGAGAGAAATGTTTGCAGTTATTTTTGGACGTCCGGGTTGCCCTTACTGTGTGCGCGCGAAAGATCTGGCAGAAAAACTGACCGCCGAGCGTGAAGATTTTAACTACCGCTACGTGGACATTCACGCGGAAGGCATTTCCAAAGCCGACCTGGAACAGACCGTGGGTAAACCGGTTGAAACCGTTCCGCAGATCTTCCTCGACCAGACCCATATCGGCGGCTTTACTGATTTTGAAGCCTACGCCAAAGAGCATCTGGGACTTTTCGCTGCCCAGTAAGTCTTTAACGCCCTCCCCGGAGGGCGTTTTTAGTTTCACGACGATGTTCGACTGCCCTGCGGACAAACAGAAAGAACAGCGCGCCCAGCGCACACCAGAACACCCCGCTCAATAGCCAGGCCAACTCCTGCATAATCGTGCGCGACGGGATAAACACCATACGCATCACCACCAGACAGATGGGTGCAGCAAGAATGGCACCGACCAGGGGTCGAACCACTTCCCCACCTCGAGAAACAAAGCTGGCAACGATGCCCGGCAGGATAAAGAACAGCAGGCCCAGTTCAGGATGTCCGGAGGCGATAAAAGCCCCTTGCACTTTGAAAGTCAGGCAGATACACACCGCCGTAAACAGTAAAAAGCAGCACGCGATACCCGGCCAGTTACGTTTAATATTCAAATCCTCCCCCTGCCCTGTCAGGCAAATACATTTTTCGTCACGTAAACACCCAATTAGATGAGTAAAGCGGCACTCCATGCCTGAAACAGTCGGTGATGATTTCATCGCCATCGAATTCCGATAACTGTTAAAAATAAACTAATTATTTGATATTTTTTTGTGAGCTAACTATAATGCGCGATCAGGCGCAGCCTTCTCTTCTTACAGCGCAAACATAGCCTAAATAGCCCATCCATTCAACCACTTACTGGTAAACGAAAAGTTATCCTCCGTGAACATAAACGTCGCAGAATTGTTAAACGGGAATTACATCCTGTTATTATTTGTGGTACTGGCTCTGGGTCTTTGCCTGGGTAAATTACGTCTGGGATCGGTCCAACTCGGTAATTCCATTGGCGTTTTAGTGGTTTCTTTATTATTAGGCCAGCAGCATTTCAGTATTAACACCGATGCCCTGAACCTGGGTTTTATGCTGTTTATTTTTTGCGTCGGTGTTGAAGCCGGACCCAACTTTTTTTCTATTTTCTTTCGCGACGGCAAGAATTATCTGATGCTGGCGCTGGTAATGGTCGGCAGCGCCCTGCTTATCGCGCTTGGCTTAGGCAAACTGTTTGGCTGGGATATCGGGTTGACGGCGGGCATGCTGGCCGGATCGATGACCTCGACGCCGGTTCTGGTGGGTGCGGGAGATACATTGCGCCATCTCGGCCTGAGTGATGCCCAGCTATCGCTGGCGCTGGATCACTTAAGCCTGGGCTATGCGTTGACCTATCTGATTGGGCTGGTGAGCTTGATTGTCGGCGCGCGTTATTTGCCGAAACTCCAGCATCAGGATCTGCAGACCAGCGCCCAGCAAATCGCCCGTGAGCGCGGCCTGGACACTGACAGCAAGCGCAAAGTGTATCTCCCGGTGATTCGCGCCTATCGCGTGGGGCCAGAGCTGGTGGCCTGGGCCGACGGCAAAAACCTGCGTGAACTGGGTATCTATCGCCAGACCGGCTGCTATATCGAACGTATTCGCCGCAACGGCATCCTGGCGAATCCGGATGGCGACGCGGTTCTGCAGATGGGCGACGATATTGCGCTGGTGGGCTACCCGGATGCGCACGCGCGCCTCGACCCGAGCTTCCGCAACGGCAAAGAGGTATTCGACCGCGACCTGCTGGACATGCGCATCGTCACCGAAGAGATCGTGGTCAAGAACCACAACGCCGTTGGACGCCGTCTGGGACAGCTTAAGCTGACCGATCACGGCTGCTTCCTGAACCGGGTGATCCGCAGCCAGATTGAGATGCCAATCGACGACAATATCGTCCTGAACAAGGGCGATGTACTGCAGGTGAGCGGCGATACCCGCCGCGTAAAAACCGTCGCCGACCGCATCGGCTTTATCTCCATCCACAGCCAGGTGACCGATCTGCTGGCCTTCTGCGCCTTCTTTATCGTCGGCCTGATGATTGGGATGATCACCTTTCAGTTCAGCAACTTTAGCTTTGGCATCGGTAACGCCGCGGGCCTGCTGTTCGCCGGAATTATGCTCGGCTTCCTGCGAGCTAACCACCCGACGTTCGGTTACATCCCGCAGGGCGCGCTGAACATGGTGAAAGAGTTTGGCCTGATGGTGTTTATGGCGGGCGTAGGCTTAAGCGCGGGCAGCGGCATCAGCCACAGCCTGGGTGCAGTGGGCTGGCAGATGCTGGTGGCCGGGCTTATCGTCAGCCTGGTACCGGTGGTCATCAGCTTCCTGTTCGGCGTGTGGGTCCTGCGTATGAACCGTGCCCTGCTGTTTGGCGCGATGATGGGTGCCCGCACCTGTGCGCCCGCAATGGAAATCATCAGCGACACCGCCCGCAGCAACATTCCGGCGCTGGGGTACGCAGGCACCTATGCTATCGCTAACGTGCTGTTAACCCTGGCGGGGACGCTGATTATCATCATCTGGCCAGGACTGGGGTAGAGAGGGATTTTGCGCACTGGCGAAAAAAATTTCGCGATGCGCAGAACTTTTCGTTCAGACGTCAGTCATAACTATTGCCACTGCTTTTCTTTGATGTCCCCCAATTTGTGGAGCCCATCAACCCCGCCATTTTGGTTCAAGGTTGATGGGTTTTTTGTTGCCTGCCGTTCAGGCAAAAATCCAGCCTGCCCGTTCCCACCCTTCCCCCATTTAAGTGTTACGCTTAAAACCTGAAACCCAACCCCAGGGAGCACCATGCTCGCGCTATACAACACATTGATCGTACTTTTAACCGTTGCCGCGATGGAGTTAGTCGCCGCCCTTGCGCATAAGTACATCATGCACGGCTGGGGATGGGGATGGCATGAGTCGCACCACGAGCCGCGCACCCGCTGGTTCGAGGTGAACGACCTGTACGCGGTGGTGTTCGCCGTGCTGGCGATAGTGTTGATTGCGCTGGGGACATGGGGGCTTTGGCCGCTGCAGTGGATGGGTGCAGGGATGACGCTGTACGGGGCGCTCTATTTTATGGTGCACGATGGGCTGGTGCATCAGCGCTGGCCGTTTCGCTATATCCCGCGTCGGGGTTATCTCAAGCGCCTTTATCTGGCGCACCGTCTGCATCATGCAGTGCGGGGCAAAGAGGACTGCGTCTCCTTTGGTTTTCTGTATGCGCCGCCGATAGAGAAATTGCAGGCCACGTTACGCCAGCGCAAGGCTAGCGCGGTCGCTTCCAGAGCTCAGGCGGACGCGGAGCCTGTGTCGCAAAACGAGAAGTAAGCGCCAGCCCGGCCCCTTTCAGCAGTAATCCCGATTTCTCAACACCGCTGGTTCCCTGCCGTTTATCCCAGGCGCGAGGACCTGCCGCGCTTACCTTCACGCCAATCTCACGATACACCCCGTGCGCTGAGGCAATCGCCCATGCGGATCGCAGCGGTAGCCCGGCCAGGCCTTGCCGGGCAGAGGCATAGTAAGGCTCCGCTTCTGCCACCAGCCGCCGGGCAAGTCCCGCAAGGGGCTCGCGCATCTGGGGTTCAGCAATCGCCTCGGGGTGGATGTTCGCCTCTGCCAGCCATTGGCCTGGCAGATAACAGCGGCCAACCCGGGCATCTTCGACGATATCGCGGGCGATGTTGGTCAGCTGAAACGCCAGGCCCAAATCACAGGCCCTGTCGAGCACGGCGTCATCGCGCACCCCCATCACCCTGGCCATCATTAACCCCACCACCCCCGCCACGCGATAGCAGTATTGCAGTGTGTCCTCGAAGGTCTCGTATCGCGTCTCGCGCACGTCCATGGCAAAGCCATCAAGATGATCGTAAGCCAGCTGGAGCGGGATGTTATGGCCCAGCGCGACCTCCTGAAAGGCGGCAAAGGCAGGCTCGCGTATCTCGCCCCCTTCCCACGCGCGCAGGGTCTGGGTTTTGAGCATCTCCAGACGCAGCTCGGCCTGTGCGCTGTCCAGGGGACTGGCGTTAAACCCCAATTCCTGGCCGTCGATAACGTCGTCGCAGTGGCGGCACCAGGCGTAGAGCATCAGCACGCTGCGTCGGGTCGCGGGGTCAAAAAGCTTCGCCGCCGTGGCAAAGCTTTTCGAGCCCAGGGTTATGGTGTCGGTTGCGTGATCCATCAGGGTGGTGTTCATCGGGAAAGCGCCTCCAGCATTAATCCTGCCGTCGCTTTGGCCGATCCGATCACCCCAGGAATACCGGCTCCTGGATGGGTACCGGCTCCGACCAGGTAAAGATTGGCGATCCGACTGTCGCGATTATGCGGTCGGAACCACGCGCTCTGGCGCAGGATCGGTTCGATGGAAAAGGCGGAACCCAGATGGGCGCCAAGCTGGTCGCGAAAATCAAAAGGGGTGAACATGCGATGGGTTACCAGTTGGCTGCGCAATCCCGGCATGTAATGGGCCTCAAGATAAGCAAAAATCCGATCGCGCAGGCGCGGCCCCTCAACGTCCCAGTCGAGATCCGCCGTGCCCAAATGGGGCACCGGCGCTAACACGTAATAGCTGCCGCTGCCCGGCGGCGCCAGGGAGGGATCGGTGACGCAGGGAGCGTGCAGGTAGAGCGAAAAATCGTCTGCCAGCGCATTTTTATGAAAGATATCGTCGATCAGTTCTTTATAGCGCGGCCCGAAACAGACCGTGTGGTGCGCAAGATTGTGCTGCGTGTTAAGGCCAAAATAGAGCACAAACAAGGAATTACTCATGCGCTTGCGCTTGAGCGACCCCGCCCGTGCCGAGCCCACCGGATGATGTCCCAGCAGTTTTTCATAGGTATGCACCACGTCGGCGTTAGACGCCACCGCCGCGGTCGGGATCGTCTGGCCATCTTTTAGCTCCACGGCGCAAATGCGTTCGCCCTCTGTCTCCAGCCGGGTCACTTCAGCATTCAGCTGCAACTCACCGCCCAGATCCTGATACAGCCTCACCAGCCCCTGCACCAGCGCCCCGGTACCGCCGCGAGCAAACCAGACGCCCCACTCACGCTCAAGGGCGTGGATCAAGGTATAAATGGACGAGGTGGCGAACGGGTTGCCCCCCACCAGCAGGGAGTGAAAAGAGAACGCCTGGCGCAGCTGTTCGTTCTCGATAAAGCGCGAGACCATACCGTAGACGCTGCGCCAGGCCTGCAGGCGGGTGAGCTGCGGCCCGGCGCGGAGCATATCGCGAAAAGAGAGAAACGGCACCGTACCGAGCTTGAGATAGCCCTCTTTAAATACTTCCCGCGAGTAGGCGTGAAATTGACGATACCCCTCCACGTCGCGCGGATTAAATCGGCTTATCTGCTCTTCCAGCCGCGTCTGGACATTGTCGTAATCAAACACCTCGCCCGTCTCCCAGCACAGGCGATAAAAAGGCGTCACCGGCAGCAGTTCGACATAATCCTTCATCTGTTTTCCGGCCAGGGTAAATAACTCGTCGATGGCGCTGGGATCGGTGATCACCGTCGGCCCGGCGTCAAAGGTGAACCCGTTATCGTGATAAACGTAAGCGCGCCCGCCGGGCTTATCCCGCTGCTCAAGCAGGAGAGTGTTAATGCCCTGCGCCTGCAGCCGAATGGCCAGCGCTAATCCGCCAAAACCGGCGCCAATAATCACTGTTTTATTCATGGTGAAACGCTCGCATCCGGGGAGTGAGTTTCAGTATGGCGAGCATCGCTTCGCCGACGGGAACCGGGGGTTTACCTGCCAGAATCCGCGCTTTATCCGCCAGGGTCAGCTGCCCGGCATAAAAGCGGGCAATCAGCCCTTCGTTAAGAGAATAAAAACGCTGCATCACCCGCCAGCGTTTATCGGCATCCCCCGCCAGAAACAGCATGCGGTTCAGGGTGCGGAAAAAACGCTGCGCGTGCCACTGGCGCAGGGCATACAGATGGATAACGGCAAAGATCGCGGCCGCGTTGATCTCCGCGCTTGCGGCAATGACATCTGCCAGCGCCACCGCGTGCGGCAGGGAATAGCCGGTTGTGGCGTGAAACAGCCCGGCGCGCAGGCCGCTGCACGGTTGTTTATCCCGCGCCTGCCAGTACGCCGGGAAATCACCCGCGAGCATAATCGGCAGTTGGCCCTGCTCTTCGCGGATCAGATTATCCAGGCCCCATCCCTGCTGGCGGGCGTAGTCAGCAATGTTGTGCCTCGCGGCATCGAGATCCAGCCGGGCGGCGTCAATGTAGTGAGTATCTTCGATCAGCAGTTCGGTTGCAGAAAGCGGAAGGGTATAGACAAAACGGTACCCGCCCTGCTGATCGACCGTGGCGTCCATCAGTATGGGCCGCGTCAGGCCGTGGGACTGCCGAAGATGCCACTGTTGGCCGAGAAATGACTGACAGGCGGTGTTGAGATGTTTGTCCGGCGTATAGCCCCGGCCATCGATCACCGCCCGGGCCCGAAGTGTTGTGCCGTCGGCAAGCGTGACCGTTTCCGGGGTGAGCGCGGTAATGACGGTATGGGTTTGCAGGCTATCCCCGAATGCGTCGGTCAGCGCGGCGGCAAACTGCGCGGAAGTGATGCTGAGATAGTCCCCGGCCAGGGATCGGTTAAATGCGGGAAAGCGGACGTCGTACCCCTGCCAGCGATGGGCGATCAGCGGCGCAAGCCACCGATGCTGCTCTGAAGTAATATCGTCCTGATGAAACGACCAGGTGTGATTTCCGCCCGGCCTGCTGTCGGCCTCAAGAATCAGCACGCGCAGTTCCGGGCGCTGTTGTCGTAACCGTAACGCGATCAGCCCGTTCGCCAGCCCGCCGCCCGCGAATATAATATCCCACGTTGGCACCATCAGGATTGTGCCACCAGCGGGGCCTGACGCAGCTGCGCCAGGTTGGCGCTCCCGGTGCAGAAACAGGCCACACGCAGCTGGGCAATGATCACCTGGAAATGGTCAATCACCGCTTCACTGGACGTTAACGCGCTTTGCAGCACCCCCGCCGCCTGCCCCACCACGCTGGCGCCTAAGCGGATCGCTTTGGCCACCTCTATGCCGTTGGCGATCCCGCCCGAGGCTACCAGCGGCATGTCGGGCAGCGCCTGATGCAGATCCTGTAACGCCGTCGCGGTCGGGATCCCCCAGTCGGCAAAGGCCATCGCCACCGCCCGGTCATGCGCAGTGACGGCGCGCTCCCCCTCCACCCTGGCCCAACTGGTGCCGCCAGCACCGGCGACATCCAGCATCGCCACGCCCGCCGCCGCCAGCTGACGGGCAACCGTTACCGAAAGCCCGCTGCCCACCTCTTTTACCACCACCGGCACATGCAGCGCCTCGACGGTGCGCTGAATGGCGTCGATCACCCCGCACCAGTTGCGATCGCCCCCGTGCTGGAGCGCCTCCTGCAGCGGGTTGAGGTGGATAATCAGCGCATCGGCCGCAAGAGTCTCTACGGCACGTCTGGCATAGTCGATGCCCTGTCGACCGGCGATTTGTGCCGCGCCGAGGTTGGCCATCAGCACCACGTCCGGGGCAAAGGCGCGCAGCTCGCGCGTCAGACCATAATTGGCCTCACTCTCCAGCGCCACCCGCTGGGAGCCCACCCCCATCGCCAGCCCCAGCGCCTGAGCGGCAAGGGCAAGATGCTGATTGATCTGGCTTGCCCGGCGGGTGCCGCCGGTCATTGAGCTTATCAGCAGCGGTGCGTTCAGGGTTCGGCCAAACAGCGAGGTCGAGAGATCAATATCATCAAGATGCAGTTCGGGCAGTGCACAGTGCCCAAAGCGCCATTTTTCAAAACCGTTAGTACACTTTTTTGCGCCGGGCGCGCTGTTCAGGACGATATCAAGATGATCGCTTTTACGTTGCGACAGGCTGCTCATTGGCACTCCGACGGGGATAACGACAAACTGTGGCTGATCAGCATCAGCTGTTTTTCAAACCAGGCGTGAACATAGTGCCGGGCGGTATTTCCCGGCTGACAGGCGGTGGCAATATGCTGATCGGCGCTGCGCACATGCTCGCGCAGTCTCAGGAATACGGTTTCTGCCCCGAGCACCGCCACCAGCGTCGATTTATCTTTATCCTGATGGGGATCTTTGCCGGTGGATGTTGAACCGTCCGTCAGGTCATCAATCAGCTGGAAGGCCTGACCAAGATCGCGGGCGAAAAAGTGCAGACGTTCGCTGACCTGGGGCGAAGCCTCGGCCGCAATGGCCGCCAGCTGGAGAGTCGCGTTGAACAGGCTGCTGGTTTTCAACTCATTGGTCAGCAGGATCTCATCGGTATTCAGGCTCTGCCGGGCACCATTCAGATCGCGAAATTGTCCCTGCACCAGCCCCATGTGCCCCACCGAAGCCGAGAGCTCAGCAATGGCCCGCGCTTTTGCCTCAGGCGTCAGCGAAGGCGCGCGGGAGATGACGCAAAAAGCGTGACTCAGCAGCGCCACCGCCGCCAGTATCGCGACGTGTTCGCCATACTGACAGTGCACCGTCGGGCGTCCGCGCCGGAGCATGGCATTGTCCATGCACGGCATGTCATCCAGAATCAGGGAGGCCACATGCACCATCTCAATGGCGCAGGCCAGATCCAGTACGCCCGTCTGCTCGGTTTTATAGCCCATATCCGTTGCCGCCAGCAGCAGCAATAAAGGGCGCATTCGCTTGCCGGCGACCAGCGTAGCTTCACGCATGGCCGCGTAGACCTGGCCCTCTTGCTCGCCCTCGGGCAACAGCTGTTCAAGACGGCGTTCAAACGCAGACAGCAGCATTTTGACATCATCTTCATGACTAAGGGTCATAGGGACTTCCCCGGTGTTAGGGTAGCGACTTCCGCAGATAGAGGTAAAAACGCTTGCCGCAGGGTGATGTTAAAAAGCGTAGCGTATCCCTCTGCGTTTTGTTGCCGGGCAGGAGAAGAGAAACTAACTGGGGAATTTAAGTGAATTAAAAACAGTGAGATACGATTTACTCTATGGGATAAATTGCACAGGAATTTACATTTGTAGAGATTTTACGACGCACTGCCGTTCCGGCGACGGCATGGCCCCGGCGCCGCAAAATGCATTTAACGCTTTACTCCCCCGCAATCCTCCCCACCATCGCCCTTAACTCTTCACGCGTGAGCGGCTGTCGGTCGGTGACAAAATGCAGCGTCATCCCCTCGATAAAGGCATCCAGCGCACGGGCGGTGACCGGGTCGAACCACTGCTCAAGCGTGGTCTGGCTGGTTTTCATCCAGTCCTGCATCACGGCTTTTAATGACGCGCTGCGGTTCATAAATGCGTAAAGCTGATACATCAACTCCATGCTGCGCGGGGTGGTGACTTCGGAGCTGTAAATCAGGGTCGTGATGGAATCGCAGGCCATTTCCGGGCCGCTGACGCCTGCAAAGAACTCGCGATACTGAACCGACATCTGCTGGGTAAACCAGGTGAACGCTTCTTCGAGCAGCGCATCCATCCCGGCAAAATAGTAAGTCATTGACCCCAGCGGCACCCCGGCGCAGCTGGCGATTTTGCGATGGGTTACGGCGTTCAGGCCGTGTTCGGCGATGGTATCCAGCGTGGCCTGCAGGATCCTTTCCCGCCGCAGCGGATCGTTCGGTCTTCTGTTCATTTTTACCTCAGCGCATTTATGTACAAATGTACACAATCTTGCTAGTGTTGTCGTCAGTGTTTTCCTTCTGGTGTTGCAATCATGACCGTCATCTCATCGCGCAAAATTCTGCAGCGGCGCCTGTGGGCGCTGTTTATGTTCTTTTTTATCCCCGGTCTGTTAATGGCCTCCTGGGCCACGCGTACTCCCGCTATCCGCGATATTTTGTCGGTTTCGACGGCGGAAATGGGCATCGTGTTATTTGGTCTGTCGATCGGCTCGATGAGCGGCATCCTCTGTTCGGCCTGGCTGGTTAAGCGTTTTGGCACCCGGAAAGTGATTCGCACCACCATGTGCTGCGCGGTTGTGGGTATGATTATTCTCAGCGCAGCGCTGTGGCTGACCTCGCCGCTGATTTTCGCCCTCGGGCTGACGGTGTTTGGCGGCAGTTTTGGGGCCGCAGAAGTGGCGATCAACGTCGAAGGCGCCACCATCGAGCGCGAGATGAACAAAACCGTGCTGCCGATGATGCACGGCTTTTACAGCCTCGGTACGCTGGCGGGTGCGGGTGTCGGGATGGCGCTGACCGCCTCGGGCATCGCCGCCAATATCCATATTTTGCTGGCCGCGCTGGTCTGTATTGCCCCCATCCTGCTGGGCATCGTCTATATCCCGGACGGCACCGGCAAGAACCCGGTGGATGAGGCCAAAGCGGGTGAGAAAGGATTACCGTTTTATCGCGATATGCAGCTAATGCTGATTGGCGTTGTGGTGCTGGCGATGGCCTTTGCCGAAGGCTCCGCAAACGACTGGCTTCCGCTGCTGATGGTGGACGGTCACGGCTTTAGCCCGACCTCCGGCTCGCTGATTTACGCCGGGTTTACGCTCGGCATGACCGTCGGGCGCTTTACCGGCGGCTGGTTTATCGACCGCTACAGCCGGGTCGCGGTGGTACGCGCCAGCGCCCTGATGGGCGGGCTGGGCATTGCGTTAATCATCTTTGTCGATGTCGACTGGGTGGCGGGCGTCTCGGTTATTCTGTGGGGGCTTGGCGCCTCGCTCGGCTTCCCGCTGACCATCTCCGCCGCCAGCGATACCGGCCCGGATGCACCAACCCGCGTCAGCGTAGTGGCCACCACCGGCTACCTCGCCTTCCTGGTCGGCCCGCCGCTGCTGGGCTTCCTCGGCGAACATTACGGGCTGCGCAGCGCCATGCTGGTGGTGTTGGGATTAGTGATGATTGCCGCCCTGGTGGCCAGGGCGGTTGCCAAACCGGATTCGCAGGTTAAATCTGCCATGGAGAATGGATATGAGCGTTAAACTGATTGCAGTTGATATGGATGGCACCTTCCTGAACGATGCGAAAGAGTACAATCGCGCGCGTTTTCTGCGCCAGTATGCGCAGATGAAGGAACAGGGCATACGGTTCGTGGTCGCCAGCGGCAACCAGTATTACCAGCTGATCTCCTTCTTCCCGGAGATCGCCCATGAGATCGCCTTTGTCGCCGAAAACGGCGGCTGGGTGGTCAACGCCGGGGAAGATGTCTTCAACGGCGAGCTGACCCAGGCCCAGTTCGACACCGTGTCGGCCTTCCTCTGTGCAATACCCGAAGTGGAAGTGATCGCCTGCGGCAAAGGCAGCGCCTATACCCTGAAAGCCTACGGCGAAGTGTTCCACGATCTCGCGGCGAAGTATTACCATCGTCTGGAAAAGGTGGATAACTTTGAGCACTTCAACGACATCTTCTTTAAATTTGGACTGAACGTACCGGACGACGAGATCCCGCGCATTCAGGCAATGATCCACGAGAAGCTGAGCGATATTATGGTGCCGGTGGCCACCGGGTACGGCAGTATCGACCTGATCCTACCGGGCGTTCACAAAGCCAATGGCCTGAGTCTGCTGCAAAAGCTGTGGGGAATTGAAGACAGTGAAGTGGTCGCCTTTGGCGACAGCGGGAACGACATTGAGATGCTGGGTCAGGCCGGGTTTGGCTTTGCAATGGCAAATGCCAGAGATAGCATCAAAGCCGTGGCCCGCTTTGAAGCGCCGCACAACAACGACGAAGGGGTGCTGGCGGTGATCGATAAAGTATTGAACCAGGAAGCCCCGTTCCATTAAGCGTCTGGCAGGCCGGGCAGAGACCCGGCCTGCTGCATTAGTCCGGCTGCAGCGCGCTGCCGACCTGCTTGTCTTTCAGGAACACCACCATCAGCGCCAGCCACAGGATGCCGTTTATCAGGTTAAACAGGCTGAACAGCCCGTTCCCACCGCTACTGAACGCATGCTTGCTCACTTCGATTCCGACGGTGAAAATGAGCATCTGTAACATCCCCATCGCCGCCGACACCGTGCCTTTACTCATATCGCTGGCAAACAGCGTCAGGCGCACCAGCCCGGCATTCGCCAGCCCAATCCCGAACGCATAGATACTGAGCCCGGCGGTCATCCACAGATAAGCGTGGGACGACACTACCGTTGCCACTGCAGCCACCACCAGCCCGATTATAATCGGCCAGCCGCCCATGATGATTAACGAGCGCACGGTCCGGCGGGAGGTCAGGCGAGCCAGCACCACGTTGCCGATAATCAGCGCGCCAAAGATTGGCACCTGCAGCAGGCCGTATTCGTAGCTGCTGAGCTTCTCGCCGCTGATGATGATCACCGGCGACTGGGCAATCCACGCCAGTAACGGCAGGCAGACAAAGCCGATAGCCAGCGCGCCCGCCACAAAGCGCACGTTTTTCAGCACCGCTTTATAGTCGCGCCCCAGCTCCTGCATCGACAGTTTTTCGCCAATACGGGTGGCCGTTTCAGGCATCGCGCGGTACAGGCCATAAAACGAGATGGCCGCCAGCGCTGCGAACAGTATAAACATCCCCTCCCACGGCGCGACGTGAACCCACGCCGCCCCCACCAGCGGGCCAAGCAGAGGCGCAATCAGCGCCACGTTGGCCATCAGGGCGGTGATTTTGATGCACACCGCCTCTTCGAAGGATTCCTGGATTGCGGCGTAGCCGACGGCGCCGATAAAGCACAGGCTGACGCCCTGCAGGAATCGCAGCACCATAAACTGCTCAATCGTCTGCGCCAGCAGGGTCGCCAGGCAGGTGACGATAAACCACACCACCCCGGTCAGCATCACCGGACGACGGCCAATACGATCCGACAGCGGCCCGAGCAGCCACTGTAAAAACATGCCCCCCGCCAGATAGGCGGTCATTGAGGTCGGTACCCACTCGATCCCGGCGTTGTACTGCGCCACTACCGCCAGCATGCCGGGTTGGATCATATCGTTGCCGATATAGGTAGAGAATTCGTAAAGCACCAGACACAGGGGGAACAGCAACGCCTGGCGCCCAAGACGAGTGCCGGCAGAAGAACGGTTTTGCATGGAGTCTCAATATCCGATAAAAATCGCGCAGAGTGTAATGAAATGGCCGCGCCAGCGATAGCAGATTCAGAAAGGTAAACATAAATAACGCACAAATCGTCGTCGTTTAAGGTTTCCTTAAGTTGGCATCCGTATGCTTACGCTTTTCCAGTCATTGACCCTAATTATGACACAATTTTCTCCCGCTTCAGAATTGTCTAAGTTAAAGACAATTAAGACAAAATCGCTTTACCCTTTGCCGCTGCGTTTTTATGGTGGTCAGCTATTGACGCTGGTGCTGCTGGCGGCCGTTTTTAGCTGGCTGTCGCGGGATGAAGGCCTCGACAGGCTGATGACCGGGTACTGGTTTGACGCCGCGAGCCAGCACTTTCCGCTCAAAGATAATGCCCTGCTGGATCTGATAAATCATCGCCTGGCGAAATACCTGATCATTGCCCTGGCGGCCTGCACGCTGCTGTACGGGGCGTACAGGCGCAATGCCCGGCTGGTCACCGCCGCCTTACTGATGGGGCTCGGGGCGCTGGTTGTCGGCGCGCTGAAGGCCGTTAGCCACCACAGCTGCCCGTGGGATTTGCTGGAGTACGGCGGCGACGCGGTGTCGTATCCCCTGTTTGGCGCAGTACCTGCTGACAGCGGCCCGGGTCGCTGTTTCCCCGGCGGTCATTCCTCCAGCGGTTTTATGGTGATGGGGCTGTTTTTCGCCTTCTGGCGCGAGCGTCCACGGCTGGCCTGGAGCATGGTGGCGGTCGGTGTCGTCCTCGGGCTGGTGATGGGCTACGGCCAGGTGATGCGCGGGGCGCATTTTTTCTCCCATAACCTGTGGGCAGGTTGGTGGGTTTGGTTTTCTCAGGTGGTGGCCTACGGCCTGATCTCCACCTGGTTTGCAAAAAAGTGACGAGGCTATGTTAGAAAATCTCAACTACGGACTGTTTACTCTGATTAACGCCACCCCGGCGTCGCCCGAATGGGGTATCAGACTGGCGATTTTCATTGCCAAAGACCTGATCTCCATCGTGCCCGCGCTGGTGGTGATCCTCTGGCTGTGGGGGCCGCGCAAGCAGGTTGCCGCCCAGCGCCAACTGGTGATTAAAATCGCGATGGCGTTGGTCATCAGCCTGCTGGCCTCCTGGCTGCTGGGCCACCTGTTCCCTCACGACCGGCCGTTTGTCGATCGCGTGGGCTATAACTTCCTCCATCACGCCGCTGATGACTCCTTCCCGAGCGATCATGGCACCGCGATTTTCACCTTCGCGCTGGCGTTTTTGTTCTGGCATCGGGTCTGGTCAGGCATTCTGCTGATGATCGTGGCCTGCACAATCGCCTGGTCCCGGGTCTATCTTGGGGTCCACTGGCCGATGGATATGCTGGGGGGAATGCTGGTCGGCCTGTTGGGCTGTCTGAGCGCGCAGATCCTGTGGAATCTGTTCGGCAACGCCCTCTATCAGCGGCTGTCACAGCTGTATCGTATTTGCTTTGCCCTGCCGATCCGCAAAGGGTGGATACGTGACTAAGTAAGGTCCCGCAGGTTACACTTAAGCCCCCTGCGCAGCGGGGGTTCATACACTGCTCCGAGGATCTATGGAAACACGACGCGACGAACGCCTGGCGCAACTGATTAATGCGCTCAAGCGCAGCGATAAACTGCATCTGAAAGAAGCCGCCGCGCTGCTGGGCGTATCGGAAATGACCATTCGTCGCGACCTCAACAGCGAGAGCGGGCCCGTTGTGCTGCTTGGGGGATACATTGTCCTTGAGCCCCGCAGCGCCAGCCACTATCTGCTGAGCGATCAAAAGACACGGCTGGTGGAAGAGAAGCGCAAAGCAGCGCGCCTGGCCGCCGGGCTGGCACAACCCCATCAGACGCTGTTTTTTGACTGCGGCACCACCACGCCGTGGATCATCGAAGCCATTGATAACGACCTGCCGTTTACCGGGGTCTGTTACTCCCTGAACACCTTTCTCGCCCTGCAGGAAAAGCCCGGCTGCCGGGTGATCCTCTGTGGCGGTGAGTTCCATGCGAGCAACGCCATTTTCAAACCGCTTAACCTGCAGGACACGCTCAGCAACCTGTGTCCGGATATCGCCTTTTACTCGGCCGCGGGCGTACACGTCCGTCAGGGCGCGACCTGCTTTAATCTGGATGAACTGCCGGTAAAACAGTGGGCGATGAGCATGGCGCAGTATCATGTGCTGGTGGTCGATCACAGCAAGATCGGTAAGGTGCGCCCTGCACGGATGGGGGATCTGTCGCACTTTGACGCGATCGTCAGCGACTGCCGTCCGGATGACGAAATGGTGACGTACGCGAAAGCCCAGCAGATTAAGCTTATCTATTAGGTGAGGGTTATTGCCCGGTGGCGCTTCGCTTGCACGGGCCTACGGTTTTGTGCAGTGTGTAGCCGCCACCCGACAATGGCAGCGGCTTACTTTTTACCTACTTAAACCAACCCCCGAACCAGTCGTGGAATTTCATCAGCACGAAGTCCCACATCCGACCGAAGAATCCGCCCTCCTCGACCGCTTCCATCACGATCAGCGGACGCTGCTCGATGGATTTGCCGTTCAGCTGGAAGTCGATAGTGCCCACCACCTGGCCTTTTTTCAGCGGCGCAGTCAGCTGTTTTTCGGTCAGGGTGTAGCTGGCTTTAAGGTTTTTCAGCTGGCCGCGCGGAATGGTGACAGAGCCTGCTTCGCCCGCGCCGAGATTGACCTCGCTCTTATCGCCGAACCACACGCGCTGGCTGATAAAGGTGGCGTCAGGTTTGATCGGGGTGACAGTTTCGAAGAAGCGGAAGCCCCATGTCAGCAGTTTTTCAGATTCGTTAAAGCGAATTCTGTCGGTTTTGGTGCCGAGCACTACCGAGATCAGACGCATATCGCCCTGCGTCGCCGAGGCCACCAGGTTATACCCTGCCCCTGCAGTGGTGCCGGTTTTCATCCCGTCCACGTTGACGTTGCTGCTCCACAGCAGTCGGTTACGGTTCTGCTGGCGGATCTTGTTAAAGGTAAACTCTTTCTCTTTATGGATGGCGTACTCTTCCGGCACATCATGGATCAACGCCCGGCCCAGCAGCGCCATATCGCGGGCGGTACTGAACTGGCCCGGCGCGTCCAGCCCGTGGACGGTTTTAAAGGTGGTGTTGGTCAGCCCTAATTTCTGCGCATAGCCATTCATCAAACCAATGAAAGAGTCCTGGCTACCGGCAACATAGTCGGCCAGCGCGATACAGGCATCGTTGCCCGACTGAATGATCACCCCTTTATTGAGGTCAGAAACCACCACCTGATCGCCCGGTTTCAGGAACATCACCGATGAACCGCGCAGCGCCGGGTTGCCGGTCGCCCATGCGTCTTTACCGATCGTCACCATGTCCGTGAGCTTAATCTTGCCCGCCTTCAGCGACTGCCCTACCACGTAGCTGGTCATGATTTTCGTCAGGCTGGCCGGATCGAGTTTTTCATCCGCGTTGCCTTCCGCCAGCACTTTGCCGCTGGCGTAGTCCATCAATATCCAGGCGCGCGCATCAACGGGCGGGGCTTCTGGTGCCGCCTGTTCCGCTGCGTACAGCGAAGGTGCAAAAAGGACCAGCAGCGCAGAACCTGCCACCAGACCACGTAAAGAAGTTGTTTTTCGCATCATAAAGCCACCCGAATGTCCTTTCCAAAAATCACGCCACACCACCGTGTCGCAAGAAGCGATGAGTAATAACGTACTAATGAACTTAAAAAAACCTTAACCACGTAAAGTTTTTAAAGTTTATGCAATAACAACACAGGACGCTTTGACCAGGTCGATTTTTTTCTCATCTGTTGCGTAATTGTTAGGTTTATCCCACCATGGGAGCCACATGCGCTGATGCACATCCGGAATTCGTCTTTCACTTTAAGGGGTTATTATGATTACTTTGTGGGGCAGGAATAATTCAACCAACGTTAAAAAGGTACTCTGGACGCTGGAAGAGCTGGATTTACCGTACAAGCAGATTCTGGCGGGTTTACAGCACGGGGTGAACAAAGAGGCCGACTATCTGGCCATGAACCCGAACGGGCTGGTGCCCCTGCTGCGCGATGATGAAACCGACATTACGCTGTGGGAATCCAATACTATCGTGCGCTATCTCGCGGCGCAGTACGGTCAGGACCGCCTGTGGATCGATGCGCCCGCACAACGCGCCGAGGGTGAAAAGTGGATGGACTGGGCCAGCCAGACGCTCTCTCCTGCTCATCGGGGGATCCTGATGGGGCTGGTTCGCACCCCGGAAGCCGAACGTGATTACCCGGCTATTCATGCCGCAAAAGAGGCCTGTGAACCCCTGTTCGCACTGATGGACGCTACGCTGGCAACCCAGCCCTGGTTCTCAGGGGACAAATTTGGGGTCGGTGATATCGCCGTCGCGCCATTAGTCTGGAACCTGACCAACGTCAGCCTGGAGTGGACCGAGCGCCCGCATCTGGCACGCTGGCAGGCGTTGCTGACGGAACGCCCGGCCTACCGTCAGGTGGTGATGATCCCGGTCAGTTGAGTTAATTCCCGGACGGGCTGACTTTTAATAGCTGCCCGTCCGATTCATCGGTCAGCACGTATAAGTAGCCGTCAGGTCCGACCCGCACATCGCGGATCCGCTGATCCCGATCACCAAGAATGCGCCCCTCCTCCGTCACCGTATTGCCGCTGACGTTCAGCACAATCACATCTTTCTCTTTCAGAGCACCGATAAAGAGTTTGTTTTTCCACTGCGGGAAAACATCGCTGTTGTAGAAGGCCATCCCGCTGACCGCCGGAGATTTTTTCCAGACGAACAGCGGCGGCTCGGTTCCGACGGCCGCTTCCCCTTTCGCTTCGGGGATCGGCAATCCGCTATAATTGATGCCGTGCGTCGCCAGCGGCCAGCCGTAGTTTTTACCTCTTTCCGGGATGTTGATTTCGTCGCCGCCGCGCGGCCCGTGCTCATTGAGCCACAGGGTGTTGCTCCACGGGTTCATCGCCATCCCCTGCGGATTGCGAATGCCGTAAGCCCAGATTTCCGGCCGCGCCTGTTTGGTGTTTACAAAGGGGTTGTCGTCAGGCACCGCCCCCTGCTCAGTCAGTCGCACCACTTTGCCCTGCAGCTTATCCAGATCCTGAGCGGTCGGGCGCTGATTATTTTCGCCGAGGCCAATAAACAGATAGCCTTTGCCGTCGAACACCAGCCTGCCACCAAAGTGGTTGCCGGTAGAGAGTTTTGGCTGCTGGCGGAAGACGGTCTTAAACGCCTCAAGCCGGGTGGTATCGTCGCTCAGACGACCGAAGCCAACCGCGGTGCCCGCTTTGCCGTCATCACCCGCTTCGGCATAGCTCAGCCAGACCCGGCGGGAGGTGGCGAAGTCCGGTGCCAGCGCCACGTCGAGCAATCCGCCCTGCCCGCTGTCCCAGACCTTCGGCACGCCGACAATGGGATCGGACAGCCCTTTCCCCGCCTGCCAGCGCTTCAGCTGGCCCCCTTTCAGGGTGATCAGCATGCCCTGATCCTGCGGCAGGAAGGCCAGCGCCCAGGGGTGATCGAGTTTATTTTGCAGAACCGAGACCTTCACCTCGGCAGGCGCGGCAAACAATGAGGCGGAGATAAGCAACAATGGCAGGGAAATAAGCGAGGTTCGACGCATAACGCACTCCTTTCAAGGTATGGCATAAGGTTAGCCATTCAGCGAAGGGGCGATATCACTTTTACAAAAGCTTAACCAGATGGGGGAGTTGCCTCCCCCAGGATCAGATCTGAATCAGCGGAGTATGTGATTTCAGATACTGGATGCAGAGAGTTAAATCATTCAGACAGTTTTCCAGCTTCTCTGCGTTGACGGCGATATATGTCGGGCAGTCATGACAGCCAGTCATCATACAAACACCTGCGGTGGTGAGCGATCCGGCGGCGCGATACAGGATAGCCTGCTCGTCAGCGTCGCAATGCGCTCTCAGGACTGGCGCTTTCTCACGCATATATGTACACAGCTCAAAGAAATTATCACGCAGATGGTCGCTTTCGCTGACTGACATGTACCCTTTCGCTTTCCTTAACTGCAGATACGCCGCGAGATCCAGGTGGGCGTTAATCATCTTGTTAAGAAGTTCGCGTTTCAGTCTGTCAACGGACATGCTATTTCCCCCTTGTCAGCCTTTGAACAAGAGTAGGATATGTGTATTTTTTGTACAATTTAATGCTTCACATCAATAAACCGTAACTCATTAACATAATTTACAATGTTACAACCGCGATCAGATCGTGGCAGCGAGGGGGCTGGCTGTCATCAGCTTGTAAATTCATACTTTCTTTGCAACGCGCGGGCCTGCTGCATCGACTACTTTTACGGATGGCCACGATTGCGCACAGGCAGAGGTGAGTATGGCAACGTTTCCGGTATCAGAAAAAATCTGCTCGTTAACCAAAATTGACCTCAATCTGCTTACCCTGTTTTGTTTGATCTACAGCATGGGAAGTATCTCGAAAGTGGCTGATATGTTGAATATCTCGGCTTCGGCGGTCAGCCAGTCGCTGCGTAAACTGCGGGAACTTATGGGGGATAATTTGTTTGTGCGTAGCGGCAACAATCTCCTGCCTACCGTCTATGCAGATGAACTGTACGATAATATTCTGCCGATTATCGACAAACTGTCGACCCTGCAGCCACTCTCCTCTTTGGTCAAAAAGAAAAGGCTGACGCTCTATACCGAGGCGTTTATTTCGCCCTTAGTGGTGCCGGAACTTACCCAGAAGATTGTGGCGATTAATTCAGATATCAGCCTGTTACACCGCACGGCAGATCTGAATGAAGCGAAGATTACCGAGCTGTTGAATATGCGTCAGGCCGACGTGGTGTTTTCCACGTTTTCGGTCGAGAGCAGCAATATCGTGTGTCAGAAAATTTGTGATATGAAACTGGTGCTGATTGCTTCGCGGGATCATTCTGACTATCCGGATGTGATCACGGAAGCGATATTCAGAGAGGCCAATCTGGTGGGCTATAACACCAAAAATGAAAAGATTATTTATCATCGCAGCATTGTCGATAAAAAATTCCGCTCCAGTGAGCGATGCCTGCTGACAACCTCTTTTGCATCGATACTGATTATTGTATCCAAAACCAACTGCTTAGGCATTATTCCTGAGATGGTCTTTTCAACTTATGCAGAGATGTACCGCCTGAAAAGGCTCGATACGCCGTTCACTCTGCCACAGTTCAGTCTCTATTCTTCTTCCAGAAAAGAGATCGACAAAATCATCTCTGCTTTGCTGGTCGACTTTTCCGTTAATGTCTCTTACTGAATGCAAAGAGAACGACGAAAAATGCAATGACGTCACTGTATAGGATATTTTTCGTCGTCCTTGCTGGAGAAAGATGTTCAAAAAATCTTACCTTTTACCGGGTAAGCGGAACGAATACAGTAAAAAACCAATTGATAAATAAGACGTTAGTATTTTTTAACTTTATGCTTAGCAAACTCATCTTCGGCCGCAATTTTTAATTCAGCCATTATTTTGGGCTGAGTGAGTCCTGTCGCAACGGAAATACAGGACAGTTCCACGCCGTAAGCGTGCAGGGTTTTGGCCATTTCTAATTTGGATTGCAGATAGATATCTCTCATTACGTACCTCGTTATAGTTAGCGACGAGGTAAAAGATAAATTATCTGTTTGGCTGATCCAATAAGGGCCCCTTAAAGCCGGGATAAGTAAAACTAAGTAGTATATTTTCACTGTAATAGATTGATTTTACGATGTAAATATTTAAGACATTCATTGCTTACGCTTAAAGCGCACCGGTATGGCATACAATTTTGCCCTGTGAATGGCTTCTCATCTCCCCCAATGCACAGATCGCTATAAATCTGTCGAGGAACTCTGTAAAATCCCGCCCTTATAACTCGATAAATGATGAATTTTTAACCTATGAGCAATGTAACACACCAGCCGAAAATCGGCTTCGTCTCGCTGGGCTGTCCGAAAAACCTGGTGGATTCCGAACGTATCCTGACCGAACTTCGCACCGAAGGCTATGACGTCGTGCCAAGCTACGACAACGCCGACATGGTGATCGTTAACACCTGCGGCTTTATCGATAGCGCCGTGCAGGAGTCTCTGGAAGCCATCGGTGAAGCACTCACTGAAAACGGCAAGGTGATTGTCACCGGCTGCCTGGGTGCCAAAGTCGATCAAATCCGCGAAGTTCACCCGAAGGTACTGGAGATTACCGGCCCGCACAGCTACGAGCAGGTGCTGGAACATGTGCATCACTATGTGCCAAAACCAAAGCACAACCCGTTCCTGAGCCTGGTGCCGGAACAGGGTGTGAAGCTGACTCCGCGTCACTACGCCTACCTGAAAATTTCCGAAGGCTGCAACCATCGCTGCACCTTCTGCATTATCCCGTCCATGCGTGGCGATCTGGTGAGCCGTCCGATTGGTGAAGTGCTGGCCGAAGCCAAGCGCCTGGCCGATGCGGGCGTCAAAGAGCTGCTGGTGATCTCCCAGGACACCTCCGCCTACGGCGTGGACGTGAAGCACCGCGCCGGTTTCCACAACGGCGAGCCGGTGAAAACCAGCATGGTCGGCCTGTGCGAACAGCTCGCTAAGCTGGGCATCTGGACGCGTCTGCACTACGTCTATCCGTACCCGCACGTTGATGATGTGATTCCGCTGATGGCGGAAGGCAAAATCCTGCCATACCTGGATATCCCGCTGCAGCACGCCAGCCCGCGTATTCTGAAGCTGATGAAGCGTCCTGGCTCCGTTGACCGCCAGCTGGCGCGCATCAAACAGTGGCGTGAAATCTGCCCGGATCTGACCCTGCGCTCCACCTTTATCGTCGGCTTCCCGGGTGAAACCGAAGAAGATTTCCAGATGCTGCTCGACTTCCTGAAAGAGGCCCGTCTGGATCGCGTGGGCTGCTTCAAGTACAGCCCGGTGGAAGGCGCTACCGCCAACGAACTGGCCGATCAGGTGCCGGAAGAGGTGAAAGAAGAGCGCTGGAACCGCTTCATGCAGCTGCAACAGCAGATCTCTGCTGAACGTCTGCAGGAAAAAGTGGGTCGCGAAATTCTGGTGATCGTCGACGAAGTGGATGAAGAAGGCGCGATTGGCCGCAGTATGGCCGATGCCCCAGAAATCGACGGCGCGGTCTACCTGAACGGCGAAACCAAGGTGAAACCAGGCGATATCGTGCGCGTGAAAGTCGAAAACGCTGACGAATATGACCTGTGGGGTAGCCGGGTTTAATCCGCCCCTGCATAACGCCTGATGGCGCTGCGTTTATCAGGCCTGGGAATAAGGGGACTTTACGTCCCCTTTTTTATTTCTTTTAATACTCGAACTGCCGGTAGTAGCGGCGAATATCCAGACTGTGGCCGGTGTAGTGCTCAAAATGGGCGGCAAGACGGTCCACCAGCAAGGTTGGGATGATGCATGGCGCCAGCAGCCAGCGGAACGCATCGTCAATACCCGCCAGGGCGTACTCACGTGGATCAAACACCACCAGGTTATCGGTAATTTTCGCCGCAAAACGCTCCACGCGATCGTCCAGCGCCCGGCATTTACCCTCACCCTTCACCAGGAACAGCGGGACATCTTTCTCCAGCAGTTCGAGGGGGCCATGGAAGAACTCCGCTTTTTTGCGAGGTGCCTTCCGGGAATGTTTTTCCCGGCTTGTCGCCACTAACGCTTCGCAGTATCTTCCTGATGCGCCTGCAAAATCAGGCGCCGGGATTGGCCTCCGATAAAGTTACAGGATCCACTCACTTTATCGGAGGCTGCCACTATGGCTACTACCCCAACCCATGCTCAGGCATTATTTATCGTACCTTTCTCTCACAACACCGACTTCACCGAGCTGGCGAACCACTGTGAACGCTTTGCCCATACCCTGCTGGAAACCGACGACCCGACGGAAAAACTGACGCTCTGCGCCCGCCTTTCAGCCTGTCTTGCGCTATTGCAGCCAATGCTTAACGAGCCGATTCCGCCACACCTGGTGGAGCGCTTCACCCTGTCCGATCTGCCGTCCCGTCTGCCTACATTTGAACCGGAAAGCGATCTGCTGGGGCTGTACTGCCAGACCCTCACGCAGTTGCTTATCAGCAAGGTATTACCGCGGGATATGGCCGAGGTGATGGAAGGGCTGCTGTATGAACTGGTGAACTTCTACGCCGATACTCTGAACGCACCGCGCTGGCTGCGTTGAATAACTGAGGAAGGTTAACGGGGGAATGTGGGCGTTGTTCCCCCTCACCCTAACCCTCTCCCTCAGGGAGAGGGGATCGACCGTGCCAATCATTGTTAAATCGTAATCCGGTAGCGAACGTAATCATCTACCGTTGCCAACTTGTCATACAGCGCCCGGGCTGGATTGCCCTCCCGGGTGACCCAGTAGACCTTCGACCATGACTGCTTCCGGGCCTCATCAATAATGGCCTCAATCAACGCCCTGCCCGCCCCCTTGCCGCGCGCCGCGTCATCGACAAACAGATCTTCCAGATAGCACAGCGGCTGGGTCACCCAGGTGCCTTCATGCAGGACACAAATCGCGAACCCCACCACGCCCTGTTCGGTTTCGGCCAGTCGGCAAAACAGCCCCGACTCCGGGGACAACACCCGCCGCCAGGTCGCCAGGGTTACCGCTTCATCCAGCCCGGTGCCGTAAAAATTCAGATAGCCCTTCCACAACCGTAACCATACGTTGAAATCTTCCGCCTGCGCGTCACGTACCTTAACCATCGTTTATTCCTTGATGTGTCTGAGATTTCCTGATGATAACCAGGATTGTCATCCTTCCCGGGCAGGAGAATAAAATTATTTCTGGTAGCTGCCGTAATAGTTCCGAAACAGCCCTCTCTTCGAGGATGGCTTTGCCGAACCAGGCTATTTTTAAAGCTCGTATCATCACCGGAGCGAATAATGAAAGTCTTAATGGTTCTCACCTCTCACAGTGAACTGGGCAATACCGGTAAGAAAACGGGCTTCTGGCTGGAAGAGTTTGCCGCCCCGTATTACATCTTCAAGGATGCGGGGGCCGAGGTGGTACTGGCCTCCCCGGCAGGCGGCCAGCCTCCGCTGGATCCCAAGAGTGATTCAGCCGATTTTCAGACCGAACTGACCCAGCGCTTCAAAGCCGATCCGGCGGCCCAACGCGAGCTCGCCAACACCCTCAAGCTCGATAGCGTGCGTCAGGACGATTTTGATACCGTCTTCTATCCCGGCGGCCACGGCCCGCTGTGGGATCTGGCCGAGTCACAGACCTCCATCGCCCTGATTGAAGCCTTCACCCGCGCCGGTAAACCCACGGGCTTCGTCTGTCATGCGCCGGGCGTGCTGCGCCATGTGAAGGCCGCCTCTGGCGAGCCGCTGGTTAAGGGTCGTCAGGTGACCGGGTTTACCAACGGCGAAGAGGCTGACGTCGAGTTGACCGACATCGTCCCTTTCCTGGTGGAAGATGAGTTGATTGCCCTGGGGGCGAACTACCAGAAAGGGCCGAACTGGGGATCGTATATTGTCGAAGACGGCCAGCTTATCACCGGGCAGAATCCGGCCAGCTCCGAAGAAGTGGCAAAAGCGCTGGTTGCTGCGCTTCGTTAACTGCTTTCAGCCCGGCCGCTGGCCGGGCTGAAAGCAGGCACGATATCGCAATCAGGTCGGCATAGAGAAGGTGGTGACCTTATTGGTCTGCGGATCGATAGAGATAATGCAGATAGCAAAGTTGCCGCCAAAGCGGTCTTTACGATCGGAAATGCGCAGGTTGTAGGTTTCGGAGAACGAGGTATAGCCCGAGGAGTTGGACTCGTTCAGCTTGAAGCCGACGATCTGTTCGAAATAGTCCCGGCTCTTGCCGATGCTGGTCTTGCACTGGTCATTGGTGATGGTGCCGGACTCTTTTGCCGCCGCTGCGGTTTGCGCGCCAGTGGACGATTTGGGCGTCAGGGCCGTATTGACCGCTTTCATCCCGTCACTCATGTTTTTCTGGAAATCGGCGCAAGAGGTAGAAAGTAAAACCATGCCGCATAAAAGGAGCTTTTTCATTGTAATCCTTACAATATTTAACGTTATTCAATCATTAACCATTATAATTTTTACAAAGCGTTAACTCCAGCAAACCTTTTATACGGCATTTCTTAACTCACTGAATAAAAGAACCTTTTACCACTCACCTCTACAATTATTGGTAGGTTTTGGCATTACCCCTTAATTCTTGGATCAAGCGCGTCGCGCAACCCATCTCCCAGCAGATTAAACGCCAATACGGTGAGGAAAATCGCCATGCTCGGGAACAGCGCCACATGCGGGGCAATCACCATATCGGCCCGCGCCTCGTTGAGCATCGCCCCCCACTCCGGGGTCGGCGGCTGAGCGCCTAACCCTAAGAACGACAGGCTGGCGGCCGAGATAATCGACACCCCGATACGCATGGTGAAATAGACCACGATCGAGGAGACGGTACCTGGCAGAATATGGTTAAACAGGATGGTGGTATCACTGGCGCCAATGCTGCGCGCCGACTCGATAAAGGTCTGCTGCTTCAGGACCAGGGTATTGCCGCGCACCAGGCGGGCAAAGGCCGGGATGGAGAAGATCGCCACGGCGATGATCACGTTGGCCATGCCGTTGCCCATCACCGCCACCACCGCAATCGCCAGCAGAATGCCGGGGAAGGCAAACAGCACGTCGCAGATGCGCATGATGATCCGGTCCCACCAGCCTTCGTAGTAACCGGCCATCAGGCCCAGCACCGTGCCGATAGCTGCGCCAATCAGCACCGCAAATACCCCGGCGGCGAGCGAGATCTGCGCCCCCATCAGCACCCGGCTGAAGATATCGCGTCCGAGCGAGTCCACGCCGAACCAGTGCATCATCGACGGGCCTTCGTTCAGACGGTCATAATCGAAATAATTCTCCGCATCGAAGGGGACGATCCAGGGGGCCAATACCGCCACCAGGATCAGCAGCAGGACAAATAGCCCGGCGGTCATCGCCACTGGCTGCTTACGAAAGCGTCGCCAGAATTCGAACCACGGCGTGCGGATCTGATCCGGTTTGAGTCCCGGCATCGCCTTTAACATGGCGTGCCGACGCCAGTTTAACAATCGCATCTTACTTGTACCTGATAGCCGGATTAATGGCGGCATAGAGCACATCCACCACTAAGTTGATAAGAATAAACTCCAGCGAAAAGAGCAGCACTTCCGCCTGGATCACCGGGTAGTCGCGCATATCGACGGAATCGACCAGCAAGCGCCCGAGCCCCGGCCAGTTGAAGACCTTTTCCACCACGATCGAGCCGCCGAGCAGGAAGCCGAACTGCAGCCCCATCATGGTCACCACCGGGATCATCGCGTTGCGCAGGCCGTGCTTGAGGATCACCCACTTCTCGCTAACCCCTTTCGCCCGGGCGGTGCGCATATAGTCTTCGTTCAGCACATCAACAAACGAGGCGCGGGTGAAACGCGCCATCACCGCCGCCACCGCCGCTCCCAGGGTCAAAGATGGCAGGATATAGTGCCGCCAGCTGTCGGCCCCCACGGTGGGCAACCAGCCCAGCTCGACAGAGAAGACCTGCATCAGCAGCATCCCCAGCGCAAAGGCCGGGAAGGAGATCCCCGTCACCGCCAGCGCCATCCCCAGCCGGTCCGGCCAGCGGTTACGCCAGACGGCCGCCACAATCCCGGCCCCCAGACCAAACAGCATCGCCCAGGCCATGCTGGCAATGGTCAGCCAGAAGGTGGGCATAAAGCGGCTGGCGATCTCTTCCGAGACCGGTCTGCGCGACACCATCGAAGTGCCAAAATCGCCCTGCAGGACGTTGGTCATGTAGTGCCAGAACTGCACATACAGCGGTTGATCCAGTCCAAGCTGCTTACGCACCAGCTCGATCACCGTGGCGTCCGCTTCCGGACCGGCAATCAATCGTGCCGGATCGCCCGGCAGCATATGCACAAACAAAAAGACCAGCACCGCCACAATCAACAGCGTCGGGATCAGCCCCAACAAACGTTTAATCACATAATTCAGCATGCACATTCCTCTCATCCCGCAGGCGTAAACCTGCGGGAATGAGTGCTCTATTTCAGATCCGCGTCGTCAAAGCTAAAGCCGGTATCCGGCATGATGTAGAACCCGGTCAGCGCCTTGTTATGCGCCGACACCAGCTTCTCGACCACCAGCGGCACCCACGGTGACTCTTTCCAGATGGTATCCTGCGCATCCCTGTACAGTTTCGCTTTCTCTTCCGGTTGAGTGGTTTTCAGGGCATCCGTCAGATCTTTATCCACCTGCGGGTTGCTGTAGAACGCGGTATTGAACAGGGTTGGCGGCCAGTTTCCGGAGGCAAACAGCGGCGACAGCGCCCAGTCGGCTTCACCGGTCGAGGCGGTCCAGCCGGTGTAGAACATTCTCACCCCGCTCTCTTTCTGCCCTTTGCCTTCCACCTCGGCCGCGCGCTGACCGGCATCCATCGCCGTCACCTGCACCTTAATCCCCACCTGCGCCAGCTGCTGCTGGGTAAACTGCAGCACCTTCTGGGCGGTACTGTGATTGTGCGACGACCACAGGGTGGTGCTGAAGCCGTTCGGGAATCCGGCCTCTTTCAGCAGTTCGCGCGCTTTTGTCGGGTTGTATTCCCACGGGTGATACTGCTGGGAGTACGCGATGGATGGCGGTACCACGCCGGTCGCTGGGGTGGCATAGCCAGCAAAGGCCACCTTCACCAGCGCCTCGCGGTTGATGGCGTAGTTAATCGCCTCGCGCACTTTCGGGTTATCGAACGGCTTTTGGGTGACGTTCATGCTGATATAGCGCTGCATGATTGACGGGCTGGCCACCAGCTCCAGCTTGCTGTTTTTACTCAGCAGCGCCGCCTGCTCGTAGGGGATCGGGAAAGCAAACTGCGCTTCGCCGGTCTGTAACATCGCCGCGCGAGTGTTGTTATCCACCACCGGACGCCAGGTGATGGTGTCCAGCTTCGGCAGTCCCTGCTGCCAGTAACCGGCATACTTCTTCACCTTCACAAAGTCGGTCTGATTCCAGGTCACCAGCTCATACGGCCCGGTGCCCACCGGATGGAAGCCAATCTCTTTGCCGTATTTTTTCAGCGCTTCCGGGGAGATCATCGCCGTGGCCGGGTGGGCGAGAATGTTGATAAAGGCCGAGAACGGCTCTTTAAGGGTGATTTTTACCGTGGTGGGATCGACGGCCTCGGTGCTGGCGATATTTTTATACAGGTTATAGCGCTTAAGGCTGTTTTGCGGATTGCTGGCGCGATCGAGGTTGACCTTCACGGCTTGGGCGTTGAAGTCGGTACCGTCCTGGAACTTCACGCCGCTGCGCAGCTTCACGGTATACACCAGCCCGTCGTCAGAGACCTTGTAGCTCTCGGCAAGCACGTTTTTCAGCTGCATCTCTTTATCAAGACCAAACAGCCCCTGATAAAACGACTTCGCCACCGCCTGCGACAGGGTGTCGTTGGCATCATACGGATCGAGGGTGGTGAAGTTGGAGGCCACCGCCACCACGACATCTTTGGCCGCAAACGCGGGTGTGGCAGCCAGTGCTGCCGTGACGCTCGCGGCTAACAGCCATCTGCGAGCAACAAATTTTGTCATTGTATTCTCCTGTTGTTCCCTGCTGTTGTTGTTGGTTATAAACGTGAAAACGCATTATCCTGGCGCGGCGGCGCGACAAAATGACCGGGGCTCACCTCCCGAAGCACAACGCGCTCGGCAGACTCTCCCCGCTTGCGAATATTGCCCGGCAGCTCATCCTGCACCAGCACCCGTTGGGCGTGGCGATGAGCCGGATCGGCGACCGGTACAGCGGCCATCAGCTTACGGGTATATGGATGCTGCGGGTTTTCAAATACCGCACGGCGCGGGCCAATCTCAACGATTTGCCCGAGATACATTACCGCCACGCGATGGCTGATGCGCTCCACCACCGCCATGTCGTGCGAAATAAACAGAAACGCGATGCCCATGTCCCGCTGCAGGTCGAGCAGCAGGTTGATGATCTGCGCCTGAATCGAGACGTCCAGCGCCGAGACGGACTCGTCGGCAATCACCACTTTCGGGTTGAGCGCCAGCGCGCGGGCAATGCAGATCCGCTGCCGCTGGCCGCCAGAAAACTCATGCGGATAGCGCCAGGCGTGTTCCGGCTTCAGCCCCACCCGCTCCAGCAGCCAGGCGACCCGACGCTCGGCGGCGACCCCGTCCAGCAAGTTATGCACCCGCAGCGGCTCCATGATCGAGTAGCCCACCGTCTGGCGGGGATCGAGAGAGGCGTACGGGTCCTGAAAGATAAACTGAATATCCCGGCGCAGCGGCTGAAGCTTGCTGGCAGGCAGGGTATCGATGCGCTCGCCGTTGAAGGTGATGGTGCCCGCCTGGGACTCTACCAGCCGCAGCAGCGCTCGCCCGGTGGTGGATTTTCCGCTGCCGGACTCTCCCACCAGCGACAGCGTCTCGCCGGGCCATAAATCAAAGCTGACATGCTCCACCGCGTGCACTTCTCGCTTGATGCGGTTCAGCAGTCCGCCGCGCAGCCCAAAGCGCGTCACAAGGTCCCGGACCTGCAAAATCGGCTCGCCCGGCACCACGGTATCCTGCTCGGTCTCCGCTTCCTGATAGTCGGGTTGGGCAGGCGAAATCAGCGGGAAGCGCCGCGGTAAGTCGCTGCCGTGCATCGCCCCAAGCCGCGGGACAGCCGCCAGCAGCGCCCGGGTGTAGGGATGCTGCGGCGCATGGAAAATCTGTTCAACCGGGCCGGTTTCGACGGCCTCACCCTGATACATCACCAGCACCCGATCGGCAATATCCGCCACCACCCCCATGTCGTGGGTGATAAAAATCACCCCCATCTCCATCTCCTGCTGCAACACTTTGATCAGCTGCAGGATCTGCGCCTGGATCGTAACGTCGAGCGCGGTGGTCGGCTCATCGGCAATCAGCACCGCCGGGCGACAGGAGAGCGCCATGGCGATCATCACCCGCTGGCGCATCCCGCCGGACAGCTGATGCGGATAGCGGTTCAGAATGGCCTCGGCCTCCGGGATCCGCACCTGCTCCAGCATCCGTTTTGCTTCGGCCAGCGCCTCGACGCCATTCAGCCCCTGATGCAGGCGAATCGACTCGGCAATCTGCTCGCCCACCGGAAACACCGGGTTAAGGGAGGTCATCGGCTCCTGGAAAATCATCGCCATATCGGCCCCGCGCACGCTGCGCATCTGCGACGGACTCAGGTCGGTGAGATTGCTCACCTGGCCGCTGCGGCGACGCAATAGCAGACTACCGCAGTCGACAAGCCCGCCGGACTGCTCAATCAGGCGCATCAGCGATAGCGCGGTGACCGATTTCCCGGAACCGGATTCACCGACAATCGCCAGCGTCTCGCCGCGCTTCAGCGAAAAAGAGAGATTTTTGACCGCCGGGACAGGCTCCCGACCGTCAGGAAAGGCAACATTCAGATGATGTACGGCCAGCACCTGCTGGCTGTCGAGCCGATCGCTGTTCGGCATCCGGTTCCCCTTATTCACGATAGATCCCGGTGCTGGGCGCATCTCCGGCATAACCCCAGGCGCGATACATACCTTCACTGTTAAAAGGCAACGCCACGTTACCCTCACGATCGACGGCAATCAGGCCGCCGCTGCCGTCGAGGGCGGGAAGTTTTTCCATCACCACCCGCTCGCAGGCTTCGGCCAGGCTTAAGCCGCCGTAGTCCATCAGTGCCGCAATGTCATAGGCCGCCAGGGTGCGGATAAACACCTCGCCGGTGCCGGTACAGGAGACCGCCACACTGGCGTTATTGGCGTAGCAGCCCGCGCCGGGTAAGGGAGTGTCGCCCACCCGTCCCGGGAGTTTATTGGTCATCCCGCCCGTCGACGTGGCCGCCGCCAGGTTCCCGGCCTTGTCCAGCGCCACGGCGCCGACGGTGCCGGTTTTGCTGGATTCGTCCAGCGGGGCGGCGTGGTCGAGACGAACATCACCTGCACCGCGTGCCGCCAGCAGCTGCTGGTAGCGCTCGGGGGTGGAAAAGATCTCCGGCGAAACGGATTCCATACCATGGTCGAAGGCAAATTTCTCGGCGCCCTCGCCCACCAGCAGCACGTGCGGGCTTTGCTCCATCACCAGCCGCGCGGCCAGTACGGGGTTGCGCAGGTGGCTGACACCCGCCACGGCACCGGCTTTCAGGGTAATGCCGTCCATGACGCAGGCATCCAGCTCATGGGTTTCGTCGCGGGTAAAGACCGCGCCAATCCCTGCATTAAACAACGGGCACTCCTCCAGCAGGCGCACCGCTTCGGTCACCACATCCAGCGCGCTCTCGCCCGCCTCCAGCATTCGCTGACCGTTTTCCACTATCGACGAAAGCGCCTCAACATAGCGCTGCTCTTGCGCCTGACTGAGCTGCGCCCGGGTAATCGCCCCTGCGCCGCCATGAATTGCGATGACTGCATTCCCCATTCACTTCACCTTTGCGCGCTGAATTGCCGCTTTTTCTATAAATATCATTATCGTTGCCGGAGTTTCAGATAATTTTTGAATATAGAAAGACGCAACCGTGATGTAAAGGGTAAGCCCATGGTGTCATACAGTTAACGGCACTTTTCTGCCATAATGAGCGCCTTCGCTATTACCGCGCTGGAGTAACCCATGGATTTTACCGCCGGACTGATGCCGCTTGAGACGGCTCTCACCCAGATGCTCGCGAGCATTACCCCACTGTCAGAACAGGAAACGCTGCCGCTGCTGAGCTGTTTTGGCCGCGTCACCGCCGCTGATATTGTCTCGCCGCTCAACGTCCCGGGTTTTGATAACTCGGCGATGGATGGCTATGCCGTACGTCTGGCGGATCTGGTGGCAGGCACTCCCCTGCCGGTGGCGGGCAAAGCCTTTGCCGGGCAACCCTTCCACGGTGAATGGCCAGCCGGAAGTTGCATCCGCATTATGACCGGTGCCCCGGTTCCCGCGGGCTGCGATGCGGTGGTGATGCAGGAAGAGACCGAACAGGCTGACAACGGCGTGCAGTTCACCGCCAGCGTTAAGGCAAACCAGAATATCCGTCGCAGCGGAGAGGACATCACCCAGGGCGCCACCGTTTTTGCGGCGGGGACCCGGTTGACCGTGGCCGAACTGCCGGTGCTGGCTTCGCTGGGTATTGCCAGTGTTGCGGTGGTGCGTAAAGCGCGCGTCGCGGTGTTCTCCACTGGCGATGAACTGCAACTCCCGGGCCAGCCGCTGGCAGAGGGGCAGATCTACGACACCAACCGCCTGGCGGTGCATCTGATGCTGGAGCAGCTCGGCTGCGAGGTGATGAATCTCGGCATTATTCCTGACGATCCGCAGCAGCTACGCGCCGCGTTTCTGGAAGCAAACCGCGTCGCCGACGTGGTACTTAGCTCTGGCGGCGTGTCGGTGGGCGAAGCAGATTACACCAAAACCATTCTTGATGAGCTCGGCGAAATTGGGTTCTGGAAACTGGCCATCAAGCCGGGCAAACCCTTCGCCTTTGGCAAACTGCCCGACAGCTGGTTCTGCGGGCTGCCGGGCAACCCGGTCTCGGCGGCGTTCACGTTTTATCAACTGGTACAGCCGCTGCTGGCGAAATTATCCGGCAATACCGCCCACAGCCTGCCTGCTCGTCAGCGCGTGCGCGCAGCGACCCGACTGAAGAAATCGCCGGGGCGTCTCGACTTCCAGCGCGGTATTCTGGCGCGTAACGCCGACGGCGATCTGGAAGTGAGTACTACCGGCCATCAGGGTTCACATATTTTCAGCTCATTCAGCCAGGGCAACTGCTTTATCGTGCTGGAGCGCGAGCGCGGCAACGTGGAAGCCGGTGAATGGGTGGAAGTTGAGCCGTTTAACGCACTGTTTGGGGGCTGACCATGGCGGTGGAACTGAGCGATAACGAGATGCTGCGCTACAACCGCCAGATCGTGCTGCGCGGCTTTGATTTTGACGGTCAGGAAGCGCTGAAAGCGGCCAACGTGCTGGTGGTGGGCCTTGGCGGGCTGGGCTGTGCCGCCGCGCAGTATCTGGCAGCCGCAGGCGTGGGGCACATGACGCTGCTCGATTTCGATACCGTTTCACTGTCCAATCTACAGCGCCAGACGCTGCACAGCGACGCCACCCTCGGCGAGCCGAAAGTGGTCTCCGCCCACGCGTCGCTGGCGCGCATCAACCCCAACGTCAGGTTTACCCTTCTTAACGCGCTGCTCGATGAAACCTCGCTGTTTGCGCAGATTGCCCATCACGATCTGGTGCTCGACTGCACCGATAACGTCGCGATCCGCAACCAGCTCAACGCGGGCTGTTTTGTGCATAAGACGCCGCTGGTGTCCGGGGCGGCGATCCGCATGGAGGGGCAAGTCAGCGTCTTTACGTATGCCGAAGGCGATCCCTGTTACCGCTGCCTGAGTCGTCTGTTTGGCGAGAATGCCCTCACCTGCGTGGAAGCCGGCGTAATGGCGCCGCTGGTCGGGGTGATCGGTTCTATGCAGGCAATGGAAGCCATTAAAGTGCTGGCGCATTACGGTACGCCTGCAGCGGGGAAAATCGTGATGTACGACGCGATGACCTGCCAGTTCCGCGAGATGAAGCTGATGCGTAATCCGGGCTGTGAGGTGTGTGGAGGTTAAAGCAAAACGGCAACACTGTTGCCGTTTTTAGTGTTTGCTCCCTCTCCCTGTGGGAGAGGGGTAGTTCCGTGCGCGTTAAATCGATGTCCGTCCAAACGCGCCCTGCCAGTCCTGCTCGAACTTCGCAATCGCAGCATCCACCGCCGGAGAGGTAATCAGCTGCTGCGCCACGTCCAGCGGCAGGGTGATAGATTCACAGCCTGCCAGCAGGCAATCCAGCGCCTGACGCGGGGTTTTAAAGCTCGCCGCCAGCACTTTTGAATTCGGTACATGAAGCGTCAGCAGCTGCTGTAATTCGGCAACGGTCTGGATCCCGTCCCCGCCCTGCGCATCCACGCGGTTAACGTACGGAGCAACATATTCCGCCCCGGCCAACGCCGCCATCATCCCCTGCGCCGCGCTGTATACCGCCGTACCCAGAGTCGGAACCCCTTGTGCTTTCAGCATCTTGATCGCCGCCAGCCCTTCTGCCGTGACCGGCACTTTCACCACCAGATCGGCCATGATGGCGCGCAGCTTAAGCGCGTCTTCTACCATGCCTTCAGCGGTGGTTGCCATCACCTGCGCAAACAGACGGCCCTGACCGCCCATCGCCTCCTGCAGCTGAGGCAGTAACACCTCCAGCGGCGTTTTACCGGCGGCGACAATGCTTGGGTTAGTCGTGACACCTGCCAGCGGAAATACGCGGGCCAGTCGTTTAACAGCAGCTACGTCAGATGTGTCGAGATACAGTTCCATGATGTGGTCCTCAAAAATGAATCTGCAGTAACCCTATCACGAGAAAACCTGCCTCAGAGTTGATGCACGTCAAGATAACTTTCATTCGAAAGTAATTTAATCTTCATACGCAACAAGAGGCGATATTATGATTTTCAACATTCAGCGCTATTCTACCCATGACGGCCCGGGTATCCGCACCGTGGTATTTATGAAAGGCTGCTCGCTGAGCTGCCGCTGGTGTCAGAACCCGGAGAGCCGCGACCGCGCCCGGGAGGTGCTGTTTGATGCTCGCCTGTGTCTGGAAGGATGCAACCTCTGCCAGCAGGCGGCACCGGGGGTTATCCACCGCGCGCTGAATGGTCTGGTTATCCACCGGGAAAAACTCGACGCCCCGCTGCTCGACGCCCTCACCGACTGCTGCCCGACGCAGGCGCTGACCGTCTGCGGTAAAGAGCAGCAGGTGGCGGATATTATGGCCACCGTCCTGCGCGATAAGCCGTTTTACGATCGCAGCGGTGGGGGAATCACCCTCTCCGGCGGTGAGCCGTTTATGAACCCGGAGCTGGCCCGTGCGCTGTTTGAAAGTAGCCATGCGCAGGGGATCCACACCGCAGTAGAAACCTGCCTGCATGTGCCGTGGCACTATATCGAACCTTCATTACCGTTCATCGATCTGTTTCTGGCGGACCTGAAGCACGTCGATGCCGAGGTCTTCAAACAGTGGACCGACGGCTCCGCGAAACGGGTGCTGGACAACCTCAAGCGCCTGGCCGCCGCCGGAAAACAGCTCACCATCCGCGTGCCGCTGATCCAGGGCTTTAACGCCGATGAAGCCTCGATTACCGCGATTACTAATTTTGCCGCCGATGAACTCAACGTCCACGACATCCATTTTCTGCCGTACCACACGCTTGGCATGAACAAATATCACCTGCTCGGCCAACCTTACTCTGCCCCTGATAAACCGCTCGATAACCCTGCCTTATTGGATTTTGCCCGGCACTATGCCGCCCAGAAAGGGTTAACCGCGACCTTACGAGGATAATGTTATGACACAGCTGAATCTTACTACCCTGAGCGAACGCATTAAGGCGCACAAATCGGCCCTGATCCACATTGTTAAGCCGCCGGTCTGTACCGAACGCGCCCAGCACTACACCGAAATGTACCAGCAGCATATGGATAAGCCGATCCCGGTGCGTCGCGCGCTGGCGCTGGCCCATCATCTGGCGCAACGCACCATCTGGATCAAACATGACGAGCTGATTATCGGTAACCAGGCAAGCGAGGTGCGCGCCGCGCCGATCTTCCCGGAATATACCGTCTCGTGGATTGAAAAAGAGATCGACGACCTGGCGGATCGTCCGGGCGCGGGCTTTGCGGTCAGCGAAGAGAATAAGCGCGTGCTGCACACGCTCTGCCCGTGGTGGCGTGGTCAGACGGTGCAGGATCGCTGCTACGGCATGTTCACCGACGAGCAGAAAGGCCTGCTGGAAACCGGCATTATCAAAGCCGAAGGTAACATGACCTCCGGCGACGCGCACCTGGCGGTGAACTTCCCGCTGATGCTGGAAAAAGGGCTCGACGGTATGCGCCACAAAGTCGATGAGCGCCGCACCCGCATTAACCTCACCTGCCTTGAGGATCTGCATGGCGACCAGTTCCTGAAAGCGGTAGATATCGTGCTGGAAGCGGTAAGCCTGCATATCGAACGTTTTGCCGATCTGGCCCGCGAGATGGCGAAAACCGAAACCCGCGAAAGCCGCCGCGACGAGCTGCTGGCGATGGCAGAAAACTGTGACGTGATCGCCCACGAACCGCCAAAAACCTTCTGGCAGGCGCTGCAGCTGTGCTACTTCATTCAGCTGATCCTGCAGATTGAATCTAACGGCCACTCGGTGTCGTTTGCCCGTATGGACCAGTATCTCTACCCGTACTACCGCCGCGACGTGGAGCTGAACCAGTCCCTGGATCGCGAGCACGCTATCGAGCTGCTGCACAGCTGCTGGCTGAAGCTGCTGGAAGTGAACAAGATCCGCTCCGGCTCGCACTCCAAAGCCTCTGCCGGGAGTCCGCTGTACCAGAACGTGACTATTGGCGGCCAGATGCTGGTGAATGATGTGCCGATGGATGCGGTGAACCCGCTCTCCTACGCGATTCTGGAATCCTGTGGTCGCCTGCGCTCCACCCAGCCAAACCTGAGCGTGCGCTACCATGCAGGCATGAGCAATGACTTCCTCGACGCTTGCGTACAAGTGATCCGCTGCGGTTTCGGGATGCCGGCGTTTAACAACGATGAAATTGTGATCTCTGAGTTCATCAAGCTCGGCGTCGAAAAAGCTGATGCCTATGATTACGCGGCGATTGGCTGCATCGAAACCGCCGTCGGCGGCAAGTGGGGCTACCGCTGCACCGGGATGAGCTTTATCAACTTCGCCCGCGTGATGCTGGCGGCAATGGAAGGCGGCCGCGATGCCACCAGCGGGAAAGTGTTCCTTCCGCAAGTGAAAGCCCTTTCGGCAGGCAACTTCAACAACTTCGACGAGGTGATGGCCGCCTGGGATCGTCAAATCAAATACTACACCCGTAAATCCATCGAAATTGAGTACGTGGTGGACACCATGCTGGAAGAGAACGTCCACGACATTCTGTGTTCGGCGCTGGTGGACGACTGCATCGAGCGCGCGAAAAGCATCAAACAGGGCGGCGCGAAGTACGACTGGGTGTCCGGCCTGCAGGTGGGTATTGCCAACCTCGGCAACAGCCTGGCGGCGGTGCGCAAGCTGGTGTTCGAACAGGGTGTGATCGGTCAGCAGCAGCTGGCCGCCGCACTGGCGGATGACTACGAAGGACTGACCCACGAACAGCTGCGTCAGCGTTTGATTAACGGCGCACCGAAGTACGGCAACGACGATGACAGCGTGGATCTGCTGCTGGCCAGGGCGTATCAGACCTACATCGAGGAGCTGAAGCAGTACCATAATCCGCGCTATGGCCGTGGCCCGATTGGCGGCAATTACTATGCGGGTACGTCGTCTATCTCGGCTAACGTGCCGTTTGGTGCCGCAACCATGGCGACGCCGGATGGACGTAAAGCGCACACCCCGCTGGCGGAAGGGGCCAGCCCGGCTTCCGGTACCGACCATCTGGGCCCGACCGCGGTGATTGGCTCTGTCGGAAAATTGCCGACCGAAGCGATCCTCGGCGGCGTGCTGCTGAACCAGAAGCTCAACCCGGCGACGCTGGATAACGATTCGGACCGCCAGAAGCTGATGGTGCTGCTGCGCACCTTCTTCGAGGAGCATAAAGGCTGGCATATTCAGTACAACATCGTCTCCCGCGAGACGCTGCTGGAAGCGAAGCAACACCCGGACCAGTATCGTGATTTGGTGGTGCGCGTCGCAGGTTATTCGGCGTTCTTCACCGCCCTGTCGCCGGATGCGCAGGACGATATCATCGCCCGTACTGAACATACGCTGTAGTTTGATCCCCTTTCCCACAGGGAGAGGGAGAAAACCCAAAAAACGGCAACCCTGTTGCCGTTTTGCTTTCACCTCCGCTTCCCGGCTTTTTTGACTTTCATTCGAAATTAAATTTGTGCTCCCCGTCACCTTGTTATTAGAATGTTTCAAACGCAGTGATTCAGGAGCGCAATGTATGACCGTTAAAGTTATCGTCACCGATATGGACGGAACTTTTCTTGATGACGCCAAGCAGTACGATCGTGACCGCTTTCAGGCGCAATTCCAGCAACTTCAGGCGCGTAATATTGAGTTCGTTGTCGCCAGCGGCAACCAGTATTACCAGCTGATCTCGTTCTTCCCGGAACTCAAATCGCAGATCTCGTTCGTAGCGGAAAATGGCGCGCTGGTGTTCGATCACGGCGAGCAGATTTTCCATGGCGAACTGACTCAGCATGAATCGCAGGTGGTGTTCGGCGAACTGCTGAAAGATAAGTCCCTGAACTTCGTCGCCTGCGGGCTGCAGAGCGCATACATCAGCGATAAGGCACCAGAGGCGTTTGTCGCGCTGATGTCAAAGCACTACCACCGCTTACAGCGCGTCAGCGACTACCGCGAGATCGACGATGTGCTGTTTAAGTTCTCGCTGAACCTGCCCGACAGCGACATCCCGAACCTGGTCGATGCGCTGCATGTCTCCCTCGACGGGATCATGAAGCCGGTCACCAGCGGGTTCGGCTTTGTCGATCTGATTATCCCCGGTCTGCACAAAGCCAACGGCATCAGCCGCCTGCTGAAGCGCTGGAAAGTCTCCCCGCAAGAGTGCGTGGCGATTGGTGACAGCGGCAACGACGCCGAAATGCTCCGGTTCGTGAACTACTCGTTCGCAATGGGCAATGCGGGCGAGAGCATAAAAGCCCTCTCCCGCTTCCAGACCGACGACAACAACCAGCAGGGCGCGCTGAATGTGATTCAGGCCGTCCTCGATAACACCCCACCGTTCAGCCTTTGATCGTCTCGCCGGAGATCTCTCCGGCGCGTTTCCCTCTTCTTTTCTCAGCCTGTGCACTGCATCAAGTTTTTCAACTTGCATTAACTTATTTTTAACCTAAAGTATCACTTGTAATCACTTTTACTTTCGAATGAAAGATAGCGAGGCTGTTATGTCCTTAACGTTTACCAGTGAAACCTTGCCTGCCGACCACAAAGCGGCGATCCGTCAGATGAAGCGCGAGCTGCGGGCGCAGATTGGCGACGTGCAGGCGGTGTTCGATCGCCTGAGCGACAAGATTGCCAGCCGGGTGGCAGAGATTAACGCCCTGAAAAGCAAAGGCGACGCCGTCTGGCCGGTGATCCCGTTTGCCGATGTGCAGAGCGGTAACATCAGCCCGGCGCAGCGCGAGGCCGTCAAACGCCGCGGCTGCGCGGTGATCAAAGGTCATTTCCCGCGTGAGCAGGCGCTGGCGTGGGATAACGCCATGCTCGACTATCTGGATCTCAACCGTTTCGACGATGTCTACAAAGGACCGGGGGATAACTTCTTCGGCACCCTGACCGCCTCCCGCCCGGAGATCTACCCGATCTACTGGTCACATGCGCAGATGGAAGCCCGCCAGAGCGAAGAGATGGCCCAGGTCCAGTCGTTCCTGAACCGTTTATGGACCTTTGAGAGCAACGGCAAGCAGTGGTTTAACCCGGACGTCAGCGTGATTTACCCGGACCGCATTCGCCGCCGTCCGCCGGGAACCACCTCCAAAGGACTTGGGGCGCATACCGATTCCGGGGCGCTGGAGCGCTGGCTGCTCCCGGCCTATCAGCAGGTCTTCGCCCGGGTCTTCGATGGCAACATCGATCAATACGATCCGTGGAACGCCGCGCACCGTACCGAAGTGGAAGAGTACACCGTGGATAACACCACCAAATGCTCGGTGTTCCGCACCTTCCAGGGCTGGACAGCGCTGTCGGACATGATCCCGGATCAGGGCCTGCTGCACGTGGTGCCGATCCCGGAAGCGATGGCCTATATTCTGCTGCGTCCGCTGCTGGATGATGTGCCGGAAGATGAGCTGTGCGGCGTGGCGCCAGGCCGCGTGCTGCCGATTTCCGCGCAGTGGCACCCGCTGCTGATTGAAGCCTTAACCTCTATTCCGGCGCTGGAAGCGGGTGATTCCGTGTGGTGGCACTGCGATGTGATCCATTCGGTTGCGTCGGTGGATGACCAGCAGGGCTGGGGCAACGTGATGTACATTCCGGCTGCCCCGATGTGCGAGAAAAACCTCGCCTACGCGAAGAAGGTCAAAGCGGCGCTGGAAACCGGCGCATCGCCGGGCGACTTCCCGCGTGAAGACTATGAAGCACAATGGCAGTCACGCTTTACGGTTGAGGATTTGAATATCCACGGCAAACGCGCCCTCGGCATGGCTTAATCATCGTACAGCCCTTCACGATCAACGGCGGTGCGTCTTTTACCCTGACGTATCCGCCGTACCGACTCCCGCACCGCCAGCGTGCCGTTGAGCAGTAATGTCCCGACCGGCGCTTCCGGGCGCAAAAACCGCTGCTGGAGCATATGCACCGCTTCGGCACCCAGTTCATCCCGCGGAACATGGACTGCCGTTAACGGCACATCCTGTATCGCCGCCAGATTAAAACCGTCAATACTCATCACCGACACATCCTGCGGAACCCGCAAGCCCTGCTTTTGCAACGCGCTGATCGTCCCTGCGGCCATAAAATCGCCCCCCACCAGAAAGGCGGTCGGCAGATTTTTCGCCGGGGTTTGGCTGAGCCATTCGCTGACCCGTTGCTCGGTTTCTTTGGCACTGAAGCTCGGCACCACCAGCAGATCGCGTTTATCGTGGAACCGGAGATTGCGCGACTGCCACGCGTCCCGGATGCCCGCCAGACGCAGCTCCATGGTGTAACGACGCAGACAGAGCACATTGACCACTTCACGATGCCCCATTTCAAACAGGTATTCTGCTGCCAGCTCGCCGATAGCACGGTGATCGGGTGCCACCGCCGGCAGACGCATCCGCCGATCCCGACAGTTAATCAGCATGCAGGGTTTACCCACATCCACCGCCAGATCGTGAATATGCGGATCGTCTATCCCCAGCAAGATCGCCGCCTGGGTGTCAGCCTCGTTCATGCGCGCCAGAAACAGCTGGGCATCGCCGTCATTCTCTTCCAGCGCGCAGTAACGCAGCCTGACTTCATGCGATGCCAGCCCTTTACTCACGCTCTGGATCACCCGGTAATAAAAGATGTCGGACCGCTCGTCAAACGCCCGCTGCGGGGCGAAGACCATCAGGCTATTCAGCAGCAAACGCCCGGCCGCCATCCCGTCCATCACCCCCAGCTCACGCGCACATTCCAGCACTCTTTTGCGCGCTTTTTCGCTGGTGTTAGCCTTCCCTGCCAGCACCCTCGAAACGGTGCTGATGGAGAGCTGGGTACGGGCGGCGATTTCGGCGATTTTTAGCCTTTTTTCCATTTTGTGATCTTCCCCCGAATGTTAAATGAATAAATTTTCACAACGCGAAAACCGCTCAATAACGCATTTAATTATCATACTTACCGTGCATTAAGAACAGATATGAAAAAACTTGCACAAAACTCACTATTTATCGTTCTCGTTCTGTCTTAAGTTCAATTTGTCACACCACTCCCATACTAGTTGTATAGCAAGAACACTTAAAACTGATAAGCGGTGTGACACCTCAACCTACATACCCTGCAGTCCGTCTTGTGGAGACCGAAGAATGAGTCAGGACATCAATCACACCGTCGCGGTCGGCAAAACCCGCCGCGTCATTAAAAATCTGCGCTGGTATGTTCTGGTGCTGTTTTTGCTGGGCGTTACCGTTAACTACATCACCCGTAACTCCTTAGGCATCCTCGCCCCCGAGCTGAAAGAGAGTATGGGGATCACCACTGAACAATATTCATGGATTGTCGGTGCCTTCCAGATTGCCTATACCCTTTTCCAACCGCTGTGCGGGTGGCTGATCGATGTGATTGGCCTGAAAATTGGCTTTATGGTCTGTGCCGGTATCTGGGCACTGATGTGTATTCTTCACGCCGGGGCAGGCAGTTGGCTGCATCTGGCGATCCTGCGCTTCTTTATGGGGGCGTCGGAAGCGGCCGCCACCCCCGCTAACGCCAAAACCATTGGTGAATGGTTCCCGAAATCAGAACGTCCGATCGCCGCAGGCTGGGCGGGCGTGGGCTTCTCGGTTGGGGCGATGCTGGCACCGCCGATTATTTACTTTGCCCATGCCTCTTTCGGCTGGCAGGGTGCGTTTATGTTTACCGGCGTACTGGCCCTGCTGTGGGTGATTTTGTGGTGGGCGTTCTACCATAATCCGGAACAACACCCGAACCTGGGCAAGGACGAACTGGCCTTCATCCAGCAGGATAACGAGCCGCCTGCGGTAAAACTGCCTTTCCTGACTGCGCTAAAAACCGTCTCGAAAAACAAACGCTTTTACGGTATCGCCATCCCGGCCTTTATGGCCGAGCCGGCCTGGGCCGTGCTGAGCTTCTGGGTACCGCTGTATCTTGCCAAAGAACACGGCATGGACCTGAAACAGATTGCGATGTTTGCCTGGCTGCCGTTCCTGGCCGCCGATCTTGGCAGCGTCGCCAGCGGTTATCTCACCCGTCTTTACACCCGCCTGTTCGGCTGCTCCCGCGTGAACTCGGTGGTCGCCAGCTCCGTCACCGGCGCATTTTTGATGATCTCGCTGGCAACGGTGGCCATTACCCGCGACCCGTATATCACCATTGCGCTGATCTCCATCGGTGGGTTCGGCCACCAGATTATCTCCTGCATGCTCAGTGCGCTGGTCGTCGAGTCGTTTGATAAAGGTCAGATGGCGACCGTCAACGGGATGCGCGGCTCGGCGGCGTGGATCGCCAGCTTCCTGTTCTCTCTGTTAATTGGTGTGACCGCCGACAAAATCGGCTTCAACCCGCTCTTTATTGCCATGGGTTTCTTTGACCTGATTGGCGCTGTTTTCCTGGTGGCATTTATTGCTGAACGTCGCGCCAAGCGCGCCTGATAGTGGATGTGATACATATGAAGACCCTGAAAAACTGGACCCTGGATAAGCAGTCAGCGAACCATCTGGAACTGCTGGTCGATAATCAGCACCGCCTGTGCGTGTATGTGCTGGAAGAGAATCTGTTCCGCGTGCTGATTAAGCGCAAAGGCGAGCTGGCGCTGGATAAAACCTGGAGCATTGCTCCGCAAAAAGATGTGCCGTGGGAAGGCCGTTCTCGTGAAGATCTTAGCGGCTTTACCTGCCCCTCCTGGACGTTGACCCACACGGACGAGGTCCTGACCGTCGCCACTGAGCACCTGCGCGTGACCGTCCACCAGCCCCTGTGGCTGGAGTGGCAGTATCGCAATGAGGCCGGTGAGTGGCAGGAACTGGTTAACGACCGCCCCACCAGCGCCTATCTGCTGAACGCTCACGGCGACGGCGTCGCACACTACCTGAGCCGTCGTAAAGACGAACGCTTTTACGGCCTGGGCGAGAAAGCGGGTAATTTGCAGCGTAACGGCAAGCGCTTTGAGATGCGCAACCTGGATGCGATGGGTTACAACGCGGCCAGCACCGACCCGCTGTACAAGCATATTCCGTTCACCATCGCCCGCCGCGATGACGTGAGCTACGGCCTGTTTTACGACAACCTCAGCAGCTGCTGGCTGGATCTGGGCAACGAGATCGACAACTATCACACCGCCTACCGCCGCTGGCAGGCCGAAGCGGGCGATATCGATTATTACATTTTTACCGGCAAACGCGTGCTGGATGTGACCAAGGCGTTTGTTCGCCTGACCGGCAAAACGCTGTTCGGGCCAAAATGGAGTCTCGGTTACAGCGGCTCGACCATGCACTACACCGACGCGCCGGATGCGCAAAACCAGCTGATGAACTTTATCCGCCTGAGTGAAGAGCATGCCATTCCATGTGATTCGTTCCAGCTGTCGTCGGGCTATACCTCTATTAACGGTAAGCGCTACGTCTTTAACTGGAATTATGACAAGGTGCCGCAGCCGAAGGTGATGAGCCAGGCGTTTCACGATGCCGGGCTGAAGCTGGCCGCTAACATCAAGCCGTGTCTGCTCCAGGATCACCCGCGCTACAACGAAGTGGCGGAAAAAGGACTGTTCATTCGCGACTCTGAAACCGACGCGCCCGAGCGTTCAAGCTTCTGGGATGACGAAGGTTCGCACCTCGACTTTACGAATCCAGGCACGGTCCAGTGGTGGCAGAACGGCGTCACCACCCAGCTGCTGGAGATGGGGATCGACGCCACCTGGAACGATAACAACGAGTTTGAAGTATGGGATGGCGAAGCCCGCTGCCACGGGTTCGGGCAGGAAATTGCCATCAAGCATATTCGCCCGGTGATGCCGCTGCTGATGATGCGCGCCTCGATGGAAGCGCAGCAGCGTTTTGCTCCGGATAAACGCCCCTACCTGATCTCCCGTTCCGGCTGCGCCGGGATGCAGCGCTACGTGCAGACCTGGAGCGGCGATAACCGTACCAACTGGGACACCCTGCGCTATAACACCCGCATGGGACTGGGTATGAGCCTGTCCGGACTGTTTAACGTGGGCCACGATGTTGGCGGCTTCTCCGGCGATAAACCGGACGCGGAACTGTTCGTGCGCTGGGTGCAAAATGGCGTCATGCATCCGCGCTTTACCATCCACTCTTGGAATGACGATCGTACGGTGAACGAGCCGTGGATGTATCCGGGCGTGACGCCTGCCATTCGTGGCGCAATTGAGCTGCGCTACCGCCTGCTGCCGTATCTGTATACCCTGCTCTGGCAGGCTCACGCCGACGATGAACCGATGCTGCGCCCGACCTTCCTCGATCACGAGCATGATGAGCAGACATTCGAAGAGTGCGATGATTTCCTGCTGGGCCGCGATCTGTTAGTCGCCAGCGTCGTCGAGGCCGCCCAGCGCGAACGTCGTATCTGGCTGCCGGACAATGAAACCGGCTGGTACGATTTCTATACTCACGAATGGTTCTCCGGCGGTCAGTGGATCGTTCGCGACGCACCGCTGGAAAAACTGCCGTTAATGGTTCGCGCCGGTGCCGGTCTGCCGCTCAGCGAACGTATCACTCATGTGAGCGCCGAGAAAGACAACACCCGCGAACTGCAATTGTTCCCGGTAAAAGGCGTGGGGACAACCTCTGGTCTGCTGTTTGAAGATGATGGCGAAAGCTGGGGCTACCAGAAAGGCAATGCGCTGTGGCTGGAATGGGAAATGGTGTGCGATGGCGCAACCATCAATCTGAACGTGGCCTCTCGCGGGGATTATCGCCCGGCCTGGAAAGCGCTTAAGGTGTCGTTACCTGCGGGGGAAAAACGCCAGCTGCGGGTGAACGGCGTTGAAGGGAGTGAGTGGGTGGTGTAACCGCCCCTCACCCCGACCCTCTCCCCATAGGGGTGAGGGTGAAAAACGCACCGAGCGGTCCCCTCTCCCCTATGGGTAGAGGGGTTTATTTTAGTTATCAATGCCTTTGCTACGCAGATAATCTTCGTAGTTACCGGTGAAGTCCACTACGCGCTCCGGCGTAATTTCAATCACGCGGGTCGCCAGCGAGCTGACAAACTCACGGTCGTGGGAAACGAAGATCAGGGTGCCCTGATACATTTCCAGCGCCATGTTCAGCGATTCGATCGACTCCATATCCAGGTGGTTGGTCGGTTCGTCCATCACCAGGATATTCGGTTTCTGCATCATCAGCTTGCCGAACAGCATGCGTCCTTTCTCACCACCGGAGAGCACTTTCGCCGGCTTTTTAATATCGTCCTGGCTGAACAGCAGACGACCCAGGAAGCTGCGCACCACCTGCTCGTCATCACCTTCGGATTTCCACTGGCTCATCCAGTCGAAAACCGTCAGATCGTTATCGAAATCGTCAGCGTGATCCTGCGCATAGTAACCAATCTGCGCGTTCTCGGACCATTTCACGGTGCCGTTATCCGGCGCCAGTTCACCGACCAGCGTTTTCAGCATGGTGGTTTTACCCACGCCGTTAGCACCGAGGATGGCAATCTTCTCGCCCACTTCCAGCAGCAGATTGAATTTTTTGAACAGCGGACCGTTGTCGAAACCTTTCGCCAGATCTTCGACGGTCAGTGCATTACGGAACAGCTTCTTGTCCTGCTCAAAGCGGATGAACGGGTTCTGACGGCTGGAGGCTTTAACTTCGTCGAGTTTGATCTTGTCGATCTGGCGCGCACGAGAGGTTGCCTGACGCGATTTAGAGGCGTTGGCGCTAAAGCGGCTGACGAAGGATTGCAGGTCAGCAATCTGCGCTTTTTTCTTGGCGTTATCAGACAGCAGACGCTCACGCGCCTGGGTGGCTGCGGTCATGTATTCGTCGTAGTTACCGGCGTACACGCGCAGTTCGCCGTAGTCCAGATCGGCCATGTGAGTACAGACCATGTTCAGGAAGTGACGGTCGTGCGAAATGATGATCATGGTGCTGTCGCGATCGTTCAGCGTCTGCTCCAGCCAGCGAATGGTGTCGATGTCCAGGTTGTTCGTTGGTTCATCGAGCAGCAGGATGTCCGGATTAGAGAACAGCGCCTGCGCCAGCAGGACACGCAGCTTCCAGCCTGGTGCGACTTCACTCATCAGACCGTAGTGTTGCTCAACGGGAATACCCACGCCCAGCAGCAGTTCGCCCGCGCGGGACTCTGCAGAATAGCCGTCCATTTCGCCGTACAGCACTTCAAGATCGGCCACTTTATAGCCATCTTCTTCGCTCATTTCAGCCAGGGCGTAGATGCGATCGCGCTCCTGCTTCACTTCCCACAGTTCACCGTGACCCATGATCACGGTATCGAGCACCGTGAACTCTTCAAAAGCAAACTGATCCTGACGCAGCTTACCGATGCGCTCGTTCGGATCGAGGGAAACGTTACCCAGCGACGGCTCTAAATCGTTGCCGAGGATCTTCATGAAGGTGGATTTTCCGCTACCGTTGGCACCAATCAGGCCGTAACGGTTGCCGCCGCCAAATTTGACGGAAATGTTTTCAAACAGCGGCTTACTGCCAAACTGCATAGTGATGTTGCTGGTAACTAACACGGGGAATTCCTGCAAGAAGTGTGATAAACCCGGCATTATGCCACAATTCAATAATGAGATCGCGTGTAACAACGTGGTGCTAAAGGTTATTAATATGGAAAAAAGTGTGATTTAGTACACATCCGAATTCCATGCTGCGGTGAATGCACATATAATGCGCGCCTAAACCGTTCATACCTTTAACTACATGCCGTAGTGGCACAGATACCTCGCACACCATGAATATGAAATTTACATCGCTTTTTGCAGTGGCGTTTGCCGTAGTAGGGTTTTGCAAGACCGCTTCTGCTGTCACCTATCCTCTGCCAACCGACGGTAGCCGTCTGGTGGGTCAGAACCAGGTCGTGACCATTGAGGAAGGCAACACTCAGCCGCTGGAGTATTTTGCCGCGGAATACCAGCTGGGCCTCTCCAACATCATGGAAGCCAACCCAGGCGTCGACCCGTACCTGCCGAAAGGCGGCACGGTGCTGAACATTCCTCAGCAGCTGATCCTGCCGGACACCGTCCATGAAGGCATCGTCATCAACAGCGCCGAAATGCGTCTGTACTACTACCCGAAAGGCACCAACACCGTCATCGTGCTGCCAATCGGTATTGGCCAGTTAGGCAAAGATACGCCAATGAACTGGACCACCAAAGTTGAGCGCAAAAAAGCGGGTCCAACCTGGACGCCAACCGCCAAAATGCACGCGGAATATATCGCCGCAGGCGAGCCGCTGCCAGCCGTTGTTCCGGCGGGCCCGGACAACCCTATGGGTCTGTACGCGCTGTATATCGGCCGTCTGTACGCGATTCACGGCACCAATGCTAACTTCGGTATCGGCCTGCGCGTAAGCCACGGCTGCGTGCGTCTGCGTAACGACGACATCAAATTCCTGTTCGAGAACGTGCCGGTCGGCACCCGCGTGCAGTTCATTAACGAGCCGGTAAAAGCCACGACCGAGCCGGATGGCAGCCGCTACCTCGAAGTACACAACCCGCTGTCCACCAGCGAAGATCAGATCAACAATAACGTTACCGTCCCGGTCACCCTGACCAGCAACGTGCAGGCCATCACCAGCCAGCAGGATGTGGACACCACCGTTGTGGATCAGGCGATTCAGAACCGTTCCGGTATGCCGGTTCGTCTGAACTAATCGCATTACAGGCATAAAAAAGCGGGCTACGATGCCCGCTTTTTTTTTATCTTATGTCTGCAGAAGAAGGTGTAATCCGTACCCTATCAGCCCCGCCCAGAGCAGCATCGGCAGCGACCAGAGATGGAAACGCCACCAGATACGGCGATTGTTGGCCATCCTGAGTGCGATGAGATTGGCCAGCGATCCCGGCAGTAAACCAAAGCCCCCGACGTTCACCGCCCACGCCAGCATCGCCGTGGGTGGCACATAGTTGAGCAGCAAAATGGTGGCCGGAACGTTGCTGATAAACTGCGACAGGCCGATGGCCGTCAGCCACAGTCCCGGCTGCGAGAGCCCACCAACGCTGTGCAACATCCCCTGCAGGGCCGGAACCTGAATCAACAGGTGCACGTCGATAAACATCGCCATAAACACCAGCAGCAGCGTCCAGTCCACGCTAATCAGCACCCGTCGCGCCAGCAGTAAGAAACCGCCCGCCACCAGCAAGGCCCCCCACAGCTCCTGTTTTAGCTCCAGGGCTGCGACAAAGACAATATAGAGCGCCAGACAGCTCCAGATCAGGCGTGGCTTCCACTGCGGCGCGGAGGTGCCGCTATGGTAGTTCAGCGCTTTCGCCGGGAAGGCAAACCAGCACACCAGCCCGAGGGTTAACATCATGGCCAGCGCCAGCGGCGCCATCTGCCAGGTAAAGGCGGCAAACGACAGACCGGAGCGCCCCCACAGGAGGATGTTTTGCGGATTGCCAATCGGCGTCAGCAGCGACCCGGCGTTGACCGCCAGCGCTTCAAAGATGATCAGCCGGTTAACCGGGATTTCGCACAGCTTGCGCAGGGTGAGCGTCAGCGGAACTACGATAAACAGCGCCACGTCATTGGTGAGGAACGTCGACAGCAGCGCCGCGGAGAACACCATAAACAGCGACAGCCGCCGCTCGGTGGCAAAACGGCGCACCAGCTTGCGCCCTAATACGTCAAAGAAGCCGCTCTGCTCGACCCCTTTGGTCAGCATCATCAGCCCGGAGAGGGTAATAATGGTGTGCCAGTCGATGGCGGCAGGCCAACGCTTTGGCGCGAAGGGAACCAGAAAGCTGAGCCCCACGCCGACAACCAGTAACAGATGAAAGAAACGATCGCGGGCCAGCGCCCGCAGGCCAGGGAGGGTCATTCAGCGGAAGATCCGTGTTTGAGGGTAAACGCATGAAACTGCTGCAGCGTCTCTTCGCTGACATGGTGCTCCATCCCCTCGGCGTCGCGGCGGGCGATATCCGGGCTGACGCCCAGCACCAGCAGGAAGTTTTCGACGATTTGATGACGTTCGCGGCTCGCCTGCGCCAGCTTCTCCCCTTCCGGGGTCAGAAACACCCCGCGCCACGGGATCAGTTCGATCAGACCTACCGTCGCCAGACGCTTGAGCATTTTTGCCACCGTTGGCTGGGAGACGCCAAGGCGTGCAGCCATATCCACCTGACGGGCCTCCCCCACCTCGCGGATCAGATCGGAAATCAGCTCAACGTAGTCGTCGATCAACTCCCGACGATGCGCCTCGCGGACCTGACGAAAGCCTTCGACATGCTCTTCAACATTGACCAGCTGCGTCATTTTTTTGGTTATGGGTTTACCTGCACGGCGGTTCATTGGTGCTTCCTCTTGCGGATGACGCATCCAGCAAATCAATATACGGGCGGCCATTGTAAACCATCACTACATAAGCACAAAAAATTAACGTAATAGCCTTGGCTATACAATATAGCCTGTGCTATATCTGTATGTAATGCAGTCACCCTTCATGGATCGAAGGGATCACTTAACAGGAGGTCACAATGAACGAATTCAAGAGGTGTATGCGCGTGTTTAGCCACTCTCCCTTTAAAGTACGCTTAATGCTGCTGAATATGATTTGCGACATTATTAACGGCAAACCTCAGCAGAACGACAAACCTTCACGCTAAGCGGCGTCCCGGTACGCCGCGTCATTTTTCTGTCATCTCCCCCGTCCATACTGCCCGTTTGAGCGCTATTCCCCGATCTTTTTTACGGAATTGTAATCCTCTTCTCATATCACCCACTTTATAACTATTGACCTGGAACGCCGCTGGCTCTATCTTCTTGCAGCCCTGCACTTTTTGCGGCTCGCAGACGCGGACCTCACTTCCCCTTCTACGCATTCTCAGGCAGGTTTTGACCCTTGGCGCCAGGGTGAGCACATGGCGTTTTCACGATAGTGACCTATGAATTTAACCCTGAAAGAAACGCTCATTACCCGCAGCCGGGCCTTAAGCCCGTGGACGGGATTCTACTTTTTACAATCGTTGCTGATTAACTTTGCCTCTGGCTACCCGTTCAGTTTGCTGTATGCCGTGGCGTTCACCTGTATTTTGCACCTGCTTTGGCTGCGCGCACCGCGCCTGCAGAAGGGTGTGCTCGGGCTTTGCTCGCTGATCGCGGCGTTATATTTCCCGTTCTCTCAGGCCTACGGCTCGCCCAACTTTAATACCCTGCTGGCGATGCACTCCACCAACATGGAAGAGTCGACGGAAATCCTGACCATTTTCCCGTGGTACAGCTACGTGGTCGGCCTGTTTATCTTTGCCCTTGGCGTGATTGCTGTGCGTCGTAAGCCGCAGGCAAAAAAAGCCTGGAGCAAATTAGATACCCTGTGCCTGGTGTTTAGCGTCGCGACTTTCTTTGTCGCGCCTGTGCAGAACCTGGCCTGGGGCGGCGTGTTCAAGCTGAAAGATACCGGCTACCCGGTGTTTCGGTTTGTGAAAGACGTGGTGGTGAACAACCAGGAAGTACTGGATGAGCAGGCGCGGATGAGCGCCCTGTCGCAGATCAAGGACACCTGGAACGTGCTGTCGGTAAAGCCGAAATACCACATCTATATGGTGGTGATCGGTGAAAGCGCCCGTCGCGATGCGCTGGGGGCGTTTGGTGGACACTGGGATAACACCCCGTTTGCCAGCAAAGTGAACGGCACATTGTTTACCGATTATATTGCTGCCAGCGGTTCAACGCAGAAATCGCTCGGGCTGACGCTTAACCGGGTGGTGGACAACAAGCCGCAGTATCAGGATAACTTCGTGACGCTGGCTAACCGCGCGGGCTTCCAGAGCTGGTGGTTCTCTAATCAGGGACAGATTGGCGAATACGATACAGCTATTGCCAGTATCGCCCGACGGGCAGATGAAGCGCAGTTCCTGAAAAGCGGGGATTTTGAGGCGGATAAGAATACTCAGGATACGGCGCTGCTGAAAATGACCGAGCAGGTATTCAGCACCCAGCGTACTCAGCCGCAGCTGATCGTCCTGCACCTGATGGGTTCACACCCGCAGGCCTGCGATCGCACCCAGGGGAAATACGCGGAGTTTGTGCAGTCGAAAGAGACGTCCTGCTATCTTCAGACCATGACCCAGACCGACGACCTGCTCAGCAAGCTGTATACCCAGCTGCAGAACACGGGCGAGAGCTTCTCGATGGTCTATTTTTCCGATCACGGGCTGGCTTTCAAAGAGCGTGGGAAAGAGGTGCAGTATCTGGCGCACGACGACGGTTTCCAGCAGAACTTCCAGGTGCCGTTTATGGTGCTCTCCAGCGATGATAAATCGCATCGCATCATCAAAGCGCGCCGCTCTGCCAATGATTTCCTGAGCTTCTTCTCACAGTGGACGGGGATTCGCGCGAAAGAGATCAACACCCCTTATCGGTTTGTGTCGAACGACAAAGCGCCGCCGGTTTACGTTACCAACTTCAAGTTACAGAAAGTTGACTACAACCATCTGGGCACGGATCTGTTTGAGACGAAAAGCCGGTAGGTAAAGCAGAAAAAGCAGATAAAAAAAATCCGCCATACTGGCGGATTTTTTATTGGCTCACCGAAGTGATTAGAAACGGTAGCCTACGCCAGCGATCCAGGTGCCAACGTCAACGCTACGGATGCGGCTCTGCTCATAAGAGAAGTCCAGCGCAACGTTTTCGATTGGGTTGAACTGCAGACCTGCGCCGTAAGAGAAGCCGTAGTCGCTGGTGCTATCAGTGTGTGCCAGGGCCTGGTTTTCATTGCTCTGGAATTTACCGTAACCCACACCCACAACACCGTAGATGCTCGCCCAGTCGTTCAGACGGTAAGCTGGACCCGCAGTGATGCCGTAGTACTGAGATTTGTTATAAGAGTCCGCGTGCGAACGATCTTTCTCAGTGTAGGTAAAGGAACCGATAACACCCAGTGGGTTGCTATCCTGCTCGTAGCGATATTTCAGGTTGAAACCGTTAGTTTTATTCATCACGCCCTGCATATCGCTCTGAGCGTAACCGCCAGAAACGGTAGAGGTTGCCGCAACAGCGGAACCTGCAGAAACAGCGAGAACCGCAGCCAGTGCTGAAAGACATGCAATTTTTTTCATAACCACCTCAAATGTGCTTCAAGTAAATCCGTAAGTTTTAAATATATCAAAAAATCTTGTGAAACTCTTTCTCGATCGTGATGTCTAACGCGAATTTTCCTGTAACCAAACATTTCCTGCGTCAGCTATCTCTTTCAAAAAACACTAAATTTATATTTTAAAACACTCATAGTGCGCTGCAGAGACGATACATTCATCCAGACAATTCCTAATCTGTTTGGTGAATTATCCAGCTCACCGAGGCCATTCTACGGATTTCTGGGGACTTTTTTTCAACAAAGTCTCAACCGTCCGACGTTATTTACTTTACACTCCATCCTTTACTCCCTTTGACATAAATTGACAGGAGAAAGGATGCCTGGGTTGTCTCGCAGGGCGCCGGTCTGGTTGCCCATCGTCGTTATCCTTATCGCCATGCTCTCGATCCAGAGCGGCGCGTCGCTGGCAAAATCGCTTTTTCCCATTGTGGGTGCTCAGGGTGTAACGGCGCTGCGTATTGCGCTAGGGACCCTGATCCTGATTGTGATTTTCAAACCCTGGCGTCTGAGGTTTAAGAAAGAGCAGCGGCTGCCTCTGCTGCTGTACGGCCTGTCACTGGGGGCGATGAACTACCTCTTTTACCTGTCGATTCAGACCGTTCCGCTAGGTATTGCCGTCGCGCTGGAGTTTACCGGCCCGCTGGCGGTTGCGCTGTTCTCCTCCCGCCGGGCGGTGGATTTTGTCTGGGTGGTGCTGGCGGTGCTGGGGCTGTGGTTCCTGCTGCCGCTGGGTCAGGATGTATCCCAGATCGATTTAACCGGTGCGCTGCTGGCGCTGGGCGCGGGTGCCTGCTGGGCAGTCTATATCCTCACCGGGCAACGCGCCGGGGAAGAGCACGGGCCTGCCACCGTGGCGCTCGGGTCGCTGATCGCCGCCATCGTATTTGTTCCCCTCGGCATGGCGCAGGCGACGGAATCTATCTGGCAGTGGTCGATACTGCCGGTGGGGCTGGCCGTGGCGGTGCTCTCCACCGCTCTCCCCTACTCGCTGGAGATGATCGCCCTGACCCGCTTGCCGACACGTATTTTTGGCACCCTGATGAGCATGGAGCCCGCGCTTGCGGCGATGTCCGGGATGGTGTTCCTCGGCGAAACCCTGACCTTTACCCAGACGCTGGCGCTCTGTTCTATCATTGCCGCCTCGATGGGCTCGACGCTGACCCTGCGCCGGGAGAGCAAAGTCGAAGAGGTGGATATCCGCTAGCGGCACGTTATTCTGCATGCGGGCTTATCCGCATGCAGAATAACAGCCAGATACACGAACACCTTATTTATCAGCATAATTTGTCATCAGCCTGAAATATTTCTTCACATGGCAGCCTGCAGGTCACAAATAAGATAGTTTTACCCTTCAATAAAACTTAACCAGTAAAATCATAATCTTAACCACTTCAATTACCTTCTCACTATTAAACCGATAGGCAGCACCCAATCGCAACGCCAGATACCGGTGCTATACTTGATTCCGTTAATTACTGGGACAACACATCAAGAGGATATGACATTATGAGTACTGCTAAACTGGTCAAAACCAAAGCACCAAGTCTGCTTTACACCCGTAACGATGTCTCAGACAGCGAAAAGAAAGCGACGATTGAGTTGCTGAATCGCCAGGTGATCCAGTTCATTGACCTGTCACTGATAACCAAGCAAGCCCACTGGAATATGCGCGGCGCCAACTTTATCGCGGTGCATGAAATGCTGGACGGCTTCCGCACTGCGCTGACCGAACATCTGGATACGCTGGCAGAGCGAGCAGTGCAGCTCGGCGGTGTGGCGCTGGGTACCACTCAGGTTATCAACAGCAAAACCTCGCTGAAAAGCTATCCGCTGGATATCCACAGCGTACAGGATCACCTGAAAGAGCTGGCGGATCGTTACGCGGTGGTTGCCAACGATGTACGTAAAGCGATTGGCGAAGCGAAAGACGAAGACACCGCCGATATCCTCACTGCGGCCTCCCGCGACCTGGACAAGTTCCTGTGGTTTATCGAATCTAACATCGAATAATCCATCACACTTGTGAATACCACCCTCGCCTTCTGCGGGGGTGTTGCACTTTTATGGTGCACCACTTTCCCCCTTCCCCGCCGCAAACGTAAAATATTTGTAATAATCACCTCACACAATCGTTAACGAAAGATTGTTTTCCCACCAATTTTTGCGCTAAATAGCATAACTGTTGGTGATAAAAGATCGCTGCACCAAAATAGCGCTCCGTTATGGTGCAATCGACCCGTATTGCCACTCTTCTTGTGCAATGAAATGCGTGTTACCCTCAGCAAAACAATCGGTTATAAAGTTGGCACGATTTTTTCATACAACCGTTCGTTCTCGCAGGGGATCGCCCCGTGGATATAAAAGGAAATGCTATGAAGTCTGTATTAAAAGTTTCACTGGCTGCACTTACCCTGGCTTTTGCGGTTTCTTCTCAGGCTGCGGATAAAAAACTGATTGTCGCCACCGACACCGCCTTCGTACCGTTCGAATTTAAACAGGGCGACCAGTACGTCGGTTTTGACGTGGATCTGTGGGCGGCCATCGCGAAAGAACTGAAGCTGGATTACACCCTTAAGCCAATGGACTTCAGCGGTATCGTTCCGGCACTGCAAACCAAAAACGTTGACGTGGCGCTGGCCGGTATCACCATTACTGACGCCCGTAAAAAAGCGATCGACTTCTCAGACGGCTACTACAAAAGCGGCCTGCTGGTGATGGTTAAAGCCGACAACAACGACGTGAAAAGCGCAAAAGATCTCGACGGCAAAGTGGTCGCGGTGAAGAGCGGTACCGGTTCTGTTGATTACGCGAAAGCCAACATCAAAACCAAAGACCTGCGTCAGTTCCCGAACATCGATAACGCCTACATGGAGTTGGGCACCAACCGTGCTGACGCCGTGCTGCACGACACGCCAAACATCCTGTACTTCATCAAAACTGCCGGTAATGGCAAGTTCAAAGCGGTAGGTGAGTCTCTGGAAGCGCAGGAATACGGCATCGCCTTCCCGAAAGGCAGCGACGATCTGCGTACTAAAGTGAACGGCGCGCTGAAAACCCTGCGCGACAACGGCACTTATAACGAAATTTATAAAAAATGGTTCGGCGTTGAGCCAAAATAATAATTAAGCTCTGAGCAGCTATCCTGGGGGCGTCCTTCGCCCCCTGTTGTTTTCACCACGGTATACAGGAACACATCATGGAGTTTGACTGGAGCGCCATCTGGCCCGCCATTCCTCTTTTGCTTGAAGGCGCCAAAATGACCCTGTGGATTTCGGTCCTCGGTCTGATCGGCGGGTTAATTATCGGCCTCGTTGCCGGTTTCGCCCGCACCTACGGCGGCTGGATTGCTAACCACGTAGCACTGGTATTCATCGAAGTGATCCGCGGCACGCCGATCGTTGTGCAGGTGATGTTTATCTACTTCGCCCTGCCAATGGCGTTTAACGATCTGCGCATTGACCCGTTCAGTGCGGCGGTGGTCACCATCATGATCAACTCCGGCGCCTATATCGCCGAGATCACCCGCGGTGCGGTGCTGTCGATCCATAAAGGCTTTAGCGAGGCCGGTCTGGCGCTGGGTCTGTCCCGTCGCGAAACCATCCGCCACGTGATCCTGCCCCTGGCGCTGCGCCGCATGCTGCCACCGCTGGGTAACCAGTGGATCATCAGTATTAAAGATACCTCGCTGTTCATTGTTATCGGCGTCGCGGAATTGACCCGCCAGGGCCAGGAGATCATTGCCGGTAACTTCCGCGCACTGGAAATCTGGAGCGCCGTGGCGGTGGTCTATCTGATTATTACGCTGGCGCTGAGCTTTGTTCTGCGTCGTCTGGAAAGAAGGATGAAAATCCTGTGATTGAATTTAAAAACGTCTCCAAGCACTTTGGTCCAACCCAGGTGCTGCACAACATTGATTTGAACATCCAGCAGGGTGAAGTCGTGGTAATTATCGGGCCGTCCGGCTCTGGGAAATCGACCCTGCTGCGCTGCATCAACAAGCTGGAAGAGATTACCAGCGGCGACCTGATCGTTGATGGCCTCAAGGTGAACGACCCGAAAGTGGACGAACGCCTGATCCGCCAGGAAGCGGGCATGGTGTTCCAGCAGTTCTACCTGTTCCCGCACCTGACGGCGCTGGAAAACGTCATGTTTGGTCCGCTGCGCGTGCGCGGGGCCAACAAAGCGGCGGCAGAGAAGCTGGCGAAAGAGCTGCTGGCGAAAGTCGGCCTGGCTGAGCGCGCTCACCACTTCCCGTCTGAGCTCTCCGGCGGCCAGCAGCAGCGCGTGGCGATTGCCCGTGCGCTGGCGGTTAAACCGAAGATGATGCTGTTCGATGAGCCGACCTCGGCCCTCGACCCGGAACTGCGCCACGAAGTGCTGAAGGTCATGCAGGACCTGGCGGAAGAAGGGATGACGATGGTGATTGTGACCCACGAAATCGGCTTTGCCGAAAAGGTGGCCTCACGGTTGATTTTCATTGATAAAGGCCGCATTGCCGAAGACGGTAATCCGCAAACCTTAATTGAGAACCCGCCAAGCCAGCGTTTGCAGGAGTTCCTCCAGCACGTGTCGTAAGCTGTTGTGTTTTCCAGGCCGGGTAACAACCCGGCCTTTTCACCAGAATCCTCCCAAAATCCTCCCGTCCCCGCTAGCCTTCTATACTTATCATTTTGCTCGATATTGTCACCGGAGGACGCCGTGCCGTGGATCCTGCTGCTCCTGTTTAGCCTGTTTTGCACGCCTGCCCAGGCGGCCGCACTGCCTGGCATGCCTGCGTCCACGACGCAGACCACCCCGCCCGCCGAGCCGGACGTTGAGCAGAAAAAGGCCGCCTATTCGGCCCTCGCGGACGTGCTGGACAACGACGCCTCGCGCAACGAGCTGATCACCCAGCTACGCAGCGTGGCCGCCACGCCGCCGGAAACGCCGGTACCGACCATCACCCCACCGGATATCGTTGAGCAGAAAACGGTGCTGGAAAACGTCACCGACGTCAGCCGCCACTACGGCGAAGCCCTCTCCTCCCGTTTCGCCCAGCTGTACCGCAACCTGATCGGAACCCCGCATAAAGCCTTTAACCCGGACACCTTCACCCACGCCGCGCAGCAATTTCTGATGCTGGCCGGGGCCGTGTTCGCCTTTTTCTGGCTGGTGCGCCTGTGCGCCTGGCCGCTGTACCGCAAAATGGGCCGCTGGGGGCGCAAGAAGAACCGGGAGAAGAGCAGCTGGTTCCACCTGCCGCTGATGATCACCAGCGCCTTTATCATCGACCTGCTGCTGCTGGCGCTGACCCTGTTTGTCGGCCAGGTGTTGAGCGAAAACATGAACGCGGGCAACCGTACCATCGCCTTCCAGCAGGCACTGTTCCTGAACGCCTTCGCATTGATTGAGTTTTTTAAAGCGATTTTGCGGCTGATATTTTGCCCCCGGGTGCCCGACCTGCGCCCCTTTGCGATTGACGATCGCACCGCGCACTACTGGGCGCTGCGCCTGAGCGTGTTGAGCGGCCTGATTGGCTACGGCCTGATGGTGGCGGTGCCAATTATCTCTAACCAGATCAACGTCCAGTTTGGCGCGCTGGCCAACGTGCTGATTATGCTGGGCATCACCGTCTGGGCGCTGTATTTAATTTTCCATAACAAGCGCGCCATTACCGAAGGGCTGCTGCACCTTGCCGACCGCTCCCTCGCCTTCTTCAGCCTGTTTATTCGCGCCTTTGCGCTGGTGTGGCACTGGCTGGCCTGCGCCTATTTCATCGTGCTGTGCTTCTTCTCCCTGTTCGATCCGGGAAACAGCCTGAAGTTTATGATGGGGGCCACCTTCCACAGTCTGGCGATCGTGGGGATCGGGGCCTTTGTCTCTGGCCTGCTGTCACGCTGGATCGCCAAAACTGTCACTCTGTCGCCTCAGGTTCAGCGCAGCTATCCGGAGCTGCAAAAGCGGCTGAACGGCTGGATCTCCGTCTCGCTGAAAGTGGCGCGGATCCTGACGGTCTGCGTCGCCATTATGCTGCTGCTCAGCGCCTGGGGTTTGTTTGATTTCTGGAACTGGCTGCATAACGGCGCGGGCGAGAAAACAGTGGATATTCTGATCCGCATCGCGCTGATCCTGTTCTTCTCGGCCATTGGCTGGACGCTGCTGGCAAGCCTGATTGAGAACCGGCTGGCCTCGGATATTCACGGCCGCCCGCTGCCGAGCGCCCGTGCCCGCACGCTGCTGACCCTGTTCCGTAACGCGCTGGCGGTGGTGATCAGCACCATTACCATCATGATTGTGCTGTCGGAAATCGGGGTCAATATCGCCCCGCTGCTGGCGGGTGCCGGGGCGCTGGGGTTGGCGATTTCGTTCGGCTCACAGACGCTGGTGAAGGACATCATCACCGGGATCTTTATCCAGTTTGAAAACGGGATGAACACCGGGGATCTGGTGACCATCGGGCCGCTTACCGGCACGGTGGAGCGGATGTCGATTCGTTCGGTGGGGGTGCGTCAGGACACCGGCGCGTACCACATCATCCCGTGGTCTTCGATCACCACCTTCGCTAACTTTGTGCGCGGCATAGGATCAGTGGTCGCCAACTACGACGTCGACCGGCATGAAGATGCCGAAAAAGCGAAAGCGGCGCTGAAAGCGGCCGTAGATGAGCTACTGGAGAAGGAAGATATTCGCGGGCTGATTATCGGCGAGCCGTCATTTGTCGGGATTGTCGGGCTGACCAGCACCGCCTTTACGCTGCGGGTGTCGTTCACCACCCAGCCGCTGAAGCAGTGGACGGTGCGCTTCGCCCTCGACAGCATGGTGAAAAAACACTTCGACCTGGCCGACGTGCGGGTGCCAGTGCAGATGTATCAGCTGTTACCGTCGCCGAACGCTGCACCGCCATCCCAACAGCCGACCTTATGACGCGCTTAACGCTGGCGGCGTTTGGCGTTGTCCATAAACGTCCAGGCGATAAAGCGGCTCTGCTTCTGGCCCTGCGCCATCTCTTTTTTCACCACTTTCACTGCACCGACGTCCGTCAGGGCGCGGTACAGCGGGGGCAGATTTTCGCCGCGTGATACCAGAGTGGTGAACCACTTCACCTGACGGCCAAACTGGGCACTCTCGGCAATCATTTTCAGGATAAAGGCCACTTCACCACCCTCGCACCACAGCTCCTGCTGCTGGCCGCCAAAGTTCAGCGCGGCATCAGCGGCCTGGCCGAGGTTGCGGCGCTTGCGCTCGCTGCCTGCGCGCGCGGCTTCGACAGAATCATGGAATGGCGGGTTACACAAAGTGGCATCGTACTGCTCGTTTTTATGGATCACCCCGGCGAAAATTGCCGAGGCGTCCTTCTGGCGACGCAGGCGAATAGCGCGAGTCAGGCCAGCGTTGCCGTTAATAATGGTGGTAGCGTTGGCAAATGCCTGCGGATCCACTTCGCTGCCGGTGAAACGCCAGCCGTATTCATGCACGCCAATCAGCGGATAGATCAGGTTGGAGCCGGTGCCGATATCCAGAATCGTGGCCTGAGCGGGCACGGTGCCGTCGTTGCCTTCCGCCAGCAAATCAGCGAGATGGTGAATGTAATCTGCGCGCCCCGGTACAGGTGGGCAGAGATAGCCTTCCGGGATATCCCACTGCGCGACGCCGTAAAAATGGGCAAGCAGCGCTTTGTTCAGCGTCTTCACGGCCTGCGGATCGGCAAAGTTCACCGTCGGCTCGCCGCCAGGCGTCTGGGTGATAAATTCGCGCAGCGCCGGACAGCTCTCGCATAAGGCATTCATGTCGTAACGGCTGCGGTGGCGGTTGCGTGGGTGCAACCCCGGCTTCTCGGGTGTCATGGCGTTCTCCTTTAAACAGCGCCGTAAGATACCCGTTGCCGGGGTCAGGGTAAATAATTCTCTGCAGCGCAGAATAAATCGCTAAAATTCATATACCTGTATGTCACTGATTTGTCATAAAATTGTCAATATATGTTGTTCAAAAAATAAGCAGATCATCATCAATTTTTTGCACTAAATCACACTCTGACCCGTTCTACACTTAGTGTGCATCACCCGTTGTCATTCAGAGGAAGTGATCATGAAAAAATACCTGGTAATGCTGGCTGCCGCTACACTGGCAGGCGCATCGTTTGCTGCGTGGTCGATCGAATCACTCAGCAACGGCGATACCGGTCAACTGAGGCCAGCAGGAACCGTTCAGGTTTCTGGTGCAACCGACCTTGGCGATCTGCAGGACAAACTGGCTGAAAAAGCGCGTGAACAGGGCGCAAAAGGCTACGTCGTTAACTCTGCCAGCGGCGACAACCGCATGTTTGGTACTGCCACCATCTACAAGTAATCCCCCTCCTGCACTGCATACTGCATCCTTTTGGGTGCAGTTCGTTTTTTCGCCATCCTGCACTTTGTGAAGATTTTTCGTCAGTAATGTAAATTTACGTATTTCATTTTCGTGACGAGAATGATAAAAAGTCACGCCAAATGATAATGTTTATCGTAATTATTATCATTTGTAGGTTCATTACGGAGATAAGCGTGGCACAGGAGACGGGCTCAGACCTGCCCTGACGTAATGGAAATTTTGATACTAAAAATTATAAGTTACTAAACAATATGGATAAAAATCGCAACGTTCCTTTCAGCAGCTTTAACTCGCTGACCTTTTTCACCGGCCTGTGTATCGGTCTTTCCCCGGTGGCGACGGCTCTCGCGGCGGACAATACAGAAAAAAAATCTGACGACACGCTGGTCGTCGAAGCGCAGCAGCCCTCGCTGTATGCCCCGGCGAAATCCGCTGACCCTAAATTCAGCCGTCCTGTCGCTGACACCACCCGCACCATCACGGTTATCTCTGATCAGGTGCTGAAGGATCAGGGTGCAACCAACCTGACCGATGCCCTGAAAAACGTTCCGGGCGTGGGCGCATTCTTTGCCGGTGAAAACGGCAACTCCACCACCGGTGACTCGGTGTATATGCGCGGTGTAGACACCTCAAACAGTATTTACGTGGACGGCATTCGCGACATCAGCAGCGCCACCCGCGATACCTTCAATACCGAACAGGTAGAAGTGATCAAAGGCCCCTCCGGCAGCGACTATGGCCGCAGTGCGCCTAGCGGTTCGATCAATATGATCAGCAAGCAACCGCGTCTGGACTCCGGCATTGATGCCTCCGCCAGCGTCGGCAGCGCGTACATGCGCCGTGGCACGATCGATATCAACCAGACGATGGGTGAAACCTCCGCCTTCCGTCTGAACCTGATGGGCGAGAAAACCCACGATGAAGGTCGGGACAACATTCAAAACGAGCGCTACGGCGTGGCCCCCTCGCTGGCCTTCGGTCTGGGAACGGAAAACCGTCTCTACCTGAACTACCTGCATGTCACCCAACACAACACACCGGACGGCGGCATCCCGACCATCGGTCTGCCGGGCTACTCGGCGCCGTCGGCAGGCACCGCGGCACTGAACAGCTCCGGTAAAGTGGATACCAGTAACTACTACGGTACAGACTCTGATTATGACGACTCTACCGCTGATACCGCGACGATGCGTTTTGAACACGACATCAACGACACCACCACCGTGCGTAACACCACGCGCTGGTCGCGAGTGAAGCAGGATTATCTGCTGACGGCGATCATGGGCGGAGCCACTAACATTACCCAGCCGGATCGCAACAGCGTGGACACCTGGACCTGGTCGCGCAATGCCAACACCAAAGATGTCAGCAATAAGATCCTGACCAACCAGACCAACCTGACGACCAAATTCTATACCGGCAGCGTGGGCCACGACATCAGCACCGGGGTGGAGTTCACCCGCGAAACCCAGACCAACTACGGCGTGAATGCCCTGACGCCGCCGCCGGTGAATATCTATCACCCGAACAGCAACGTCAGCATTGGCGGCTTAACCCGAAACGGTGCCAACGCCAACGGCCAGACCGATACCTTCGGGATTTACGCCTTCGATACGCTGCAGGTCACCCGTGATTTTGAGCTGAACGGCGGCATTCGTCTTGACACGTATCACACCGAATATGACAGCGCCAGTATCTGCGGCGGCACCGGTCGCGGCGCAGTAGCTTGTCCAACCGGCGTGGCGAAAGGTTCGCCGATCACCACCGTGGACACCGCGACCTCTGGCAATCTGGTTAACTGGAAAGCCGGTGCGCTCTACCACCTGACCGAGCACGGCAACGTGTACGTCAACTACGCCATCTCTCAGCAGCCGCCGGGCGGCAACAACTTTGCGCTGGCGCAGGGCGGAACGGGCAGTAGCGCCAACCGCACCGACTTTAAACCGCAAAAGGCCAAAACCAGCGAGCTGGGCACCAAATGGGAAGTGCTGGATAAACGCCTCCTGCTGTCGGCAGCCCTCTTCCGCACCGACATCGAAAACGAAGTCGAGCAGAACGACGACGGCACTTACTCCCAGTACGGTAAAAAGCGCGTCGAAGGCTATGAACTGTCGGCGGCGGGCAATATCACCGCCAACTGGCAGGTGATTGGTGGTTACACCCAGCAGCGTGCCAGCGTGCAGACCGGCAATAACGTCGCGCAGGACGGTACCTCGTCGCTGCCGTACACCCCGGAACATGCCTTTACCCTGTGGAGCCAGTACCAGGCGACGGACGATATCTCCGTTGGCGCAGGCGCGCGCTACATTGGCAGTATGCACCGAGGTTCCGACGGTGCGGTCGGCACGCCGTCCTTTACCGAAGGCTACTGGGTGGCGGATGCCAAGCTGGGCTATCGCGTCAATCGCAACCTCGATATGCAGTTGAACGTCTATAACCTGTTTGATGAAGATTACGTCTCCTCCATCAACAAGAGCGGCTACCGTTACCATCCAGGTGAACCGCGCACCTTTATGTTAACGGCGAACATGCACTTCTGATCAATCGTGGGGCTTCGGCCCCACTTTTTGAGGAACCCTTTATGATGTATCACATTCCGGGCGTGCTGAACGCCGACGAGGTGGCGCAGTTCCGCGCCCAGCTGGATCAGGCGCCGTGGGTTGACGGGCGTGCCACCGTGGGCAACCAGGGCGCGCAGGTCAAAAATAATCAGCAGGTGGATACCCAGAGTGAACTGTACATGACCCTGCAGGCGGCCGTGCTGCAGGCAGTGAATCAGCACTCAATGTTCTTTGCCGCCGCCCTGCCGCGTCAGATCTCCAGCCCGCTGTTTAACCGCTATCAGCAGCAGGAGACGTACGGTTTTCACGTTGACGGCGCGGTACGCAGCCATCCGCAGACCGGCTGGATGCGCACCGATCTCTCCGCCACGCTCTTTTTAAGCGCCCCCGACAGCTACGACGGCGGCGAGCTGGTGGTGAATGACACCTTCGGCCAGCACAGCGTCAAGCTCCCGGCGGGGGATCTGGTGCTGTATCCGTCCAGTAGCCTGCACTGCGTGACCCCGGTAACCCGCGGCGTGCGCGTGGCGTCCTTTATGTGGATCCAGTCGATGATCCGCGATGACAAAAAACGCAACATGCTGTTCGACCTGGACCGCAACATCCAGACCCTGCGCGGTCGCCATGGTGAAAGCGAGGAGGTGCTGTCCCTGCTGAATCTCTACCACAACCTGCTGCGCGAATGGTCTGAAATCTGACCGCCAGCCTTGATTGACACTTTTTTAGCGCCATAGTTACTGTATGCACTATGAGCTGTCAGGAGGGGCGTATGGCTTCCGGTTGGGCGAACGATGATGCGGTTAACGAGCAGATCAACAGTACCATTGAAGATGCGGTAGCGCGGGCGCGGGGTGAAATTCCGCGCGGCGAGAGTCTGATGGAATGTGAAGAGTGCGGGGTACCTATCCCCGAAGCGCGGCGCCAGGCCGTGCCCGGCGTCAGGCTGTGCATCGCCTGCCAGCAGGATAAAGATTCACATTCCGCTTCACACGCAGGATATAATCGCAGAGGATCGAAGGACAGCCAGTTACGTTGACTTGCTGCAACCCTGAGAGCCGCGCAAGCGGTTTCGTCTTTGCGCACGTATTTTAATCCAGGGTTTCGCAAAAAGTGCCCTTCTTTCGCCGTCTGTAAAGCGCAACGGCAAGAAAGGTAAAGACATTCACCGAATTTATTAATATTCAATAACTTATTTGTCATTCAAATTTTTCGAATGACGACGTCAATTCTCTTCGATTTTATCTCTCGCAAAAAAGCGTGATACTTATCACATCGACGGAACATCGTCCCCTTAACAGAATAACCTGCGAGATATTAACTATGAAAACCATCAAATATGCTGTTGCTGCTGTTGCCCTGACGACTCTGTCTTTCGGTGCTTTTGCTGCGGAGTCTGTGTCCGCTGCTCAGGCAAACAGCATGAACAAAATCGGTGTGGTAAGCGTTGAAGGCGCCACCACGCTGGACGGTCTGGAAGCACGCCTGGCTGAGAAAGCACAAGCCGCTGGCGCAACCGGCTATACCATTACTTCTGCAAACACCAATAACAAAATGAGCGGCACTGCCGTTATCTACAAGTAAGCTGAATCCGATCTCCACCCGCTCGCCAGTTCGCTGGCGAGCAGCTCCAACCCTCATTGACCCTGTTGTTACTTTTTTGGCCCGTCCATCGCTGGACGGGCTTTTTTTATTTAAAAACTCTGGTTAACCCGCGCCAGCCCGGCCTCGACCGTCTCGGCCAGCCCGGTCGCCAGCAGGCAGCAGGCCATCTGCAGCTTGATGGCGTGGGGAACCGCTTCACGTCCGGAGAGGCAGTGTTCAATCCAGCGGGCCGTGGTTTCGGCGTCTTTGGCCTGCGGCAGCGCCACGTTACTGTTCTCTTCCCCGCGCTCCAGCACCACCCGGGTACCGGCCGGTTCAATCAGCGTTTGCTGCGGACAGCGCTGCGGATTGGCATAGACCTCCCCTTCGGTGCCGTGCATCAGCAGCCCTCTGCCACCGATATCGGCAAAGAACGTCGCGACGCGGGTGACATATTCCGGGTGCGAGACGCTGGAAAGACGCAGGGCCTCATCTTCACCAAACGGTGTTGCCAGCTTCGCCAGCGTGTGGGCGCTGTTTCGCACCCCCATCCGCCAGCGCATCGCCAGCTGTTTTTCCAGCGGTGGGCACAGCGTGCTCACCGGGATGTACACCGGCTGATGCCCTTCCAGCTTCGCCTGCGCCTGCCCACCGTGGCGGACAGGCTCGATGCCCATCAGGGTAAAAATAGTTTCAGTCAGCACCCGGGTCGGATCTTCACTGACCCCGTGCACCACCACCGGGAAACCGAGCTTGTTGAGCAGAATCGCCAGCAGCGGGGTGAGGTTCGCCTGCTTGCGCGCCCCGTTATAGCTGGGGATCACCACCGGCATCGGCTTTGCTACAGGCGGCGTCAGGCGCAGGGTTTGCGCCTGCATCGCCTCATAGAAGCCGCGCATTTCGGCCTCACCTTCCCCTTTAATACGCAGCGCAATCAGAATGCCACCCATCTCCAGCTCCGGCACCTCGCCATTGAGCATCAGGGTATAGAGCGCCCGGGCAGTCTGCTGATCCAGGTCACGAGCGTGGTTTTTACCCCGTCCGACCTCTTTGATAATTTTGCGATAATCCACGACAACTCTCCTTGCGACAGCTTTTTAACACTATAGCGTCGATAAGGCGGCAGCGAACAGACATTTCTCTTATTGCGGCCGGGCCGCAATAACACCATCCCTCTGTAATAACTGTAAAAATAAAAATTTCAACCGTTAATGAAATCACTATTGCCCCTGCCAATAGTTATCCATCAGCAATTAATATCGTAAATTGGCCCCCGATAAAAAGTCGGCATACTTTTTCAAAAATCAATCACAACGGATGTTATTACCACCGGAATTCACTCAGGAATGATTATGCGTAAAATTGTCTCCGGCACCTTTATTGTCACTGCATTATGTTGTTCTGTTTCTGCCTGGGCTGCGTACAGCGGCGAGGGGCAAATCAATTTCACCGGCGAAATCATCGATTCCGCCTGCCAGGTGGTCAATGGCGTCAGCAGCCCGCTGGATGTTTCCCTCGGCAAAATATCGCAAACGGCCTTCACCGGTTCAGGCTCCACCACCACGACCACCCGTTTTGATATCAAACTGAAAGACTGCCCGGATACCATCGCCAGCGCGGCCATCAACTTTGGCGGCTCCGCTGACGGCACCAACGCCAACGTGCTGGCCGTCACCCCCGGTACCGGTGCGGCAACCGGCGTCGGTATTCAGCTGCTGGATAAAACCGAAAATCCACTGAGCCTGTATACCGCCTCGACCAGCTATACGCTGCAGTCCGGCACCATCACCAACGATCTGGTATTTGGCGCACGCTATATCCAGACCGGCAGCGCCATCACCGCCGGCCCGGCTAATGCGGTCTCCACCTTTACCGTCATGTACAATTAATCCTGCGGTGCCTGGCCCGCTGCGGTCAGGCATTCTGAGCCTTATTCAGAGTTCCGTTATGCGTAAATCTATTTTCATCGCCTCCCTGTTATTAATGACCACCGCCGCTCACGCCGGGGTAATTATCGAAGGGACCCGTTTAATTTATCAGGGAGATAAAAAAGAAGCATCATTAGGGATTTCCAACCCGGATAACCGCAACTACCTGGTGCAGTCCTGGGTCGAGAGCGCCGACAATGCGCGGGATAAAGCGCCGTTTCTGATCACCCCGCCGCTTTTTCGCCTCGATGGCAAACAGGACAACGTCCTGCGCGTGGTGCGCACCGGGGGCAACCTACCGACCGATCGCGAATCGCTCTACTGGCTGAATATCAAATCCATTCCGTCCACCTCGCGGGAAGAGAGCAGCAACACCCTGCAAATCGCGATTAAAACGCGGATCAAGCTGATCTACCGCCCGACCGGGATTAACGGCAAGCCGGATGAGGTGGCGGATAAATTACGCTGGCATAAACAGGGTAACAATCTGGTGGTGAGCAACCCGACGCCGTTTTACATGAACTTCCAGGCCATCACCGTCGGCGGCAAAAAAGTCGATAACGTCACCTGGGTGGCACCCAACAGCGACGCACACTTTACCGTGTCGGGCGGGATCGCCGGGAACAAGGTTTCCTGGAAAATCATCAACGACTATGGCGCGGTGAGCCACGCCTGGTCCGCATCTGTGCAAAAAGACTGACGCTGCCATGCCCTGGTACTTTTCCTCCAAAACACCCCGTCACCCCGCGCGCGCCCTGCTGATTGCTCTGAACTGCGTGGTACTGAGCGTGGGCGTGCAGCAGGCGCTGGCAGAAGATTATTTCAACCCAGCGCTGCTGGATATCGACACTCCCGGTCAGGGCAAAACCGACCTCACGCTGTATGAGAAGGGTCCGGGCATCGCGCCGGGGAGCTATCAGGTGGATGTCTATGTGAATAACAATAAAGTCGCCAACAGAAAGATCAATTTTGGCGTGCAACAGCCAACCAGCGGATCGGCCATCCTGCAACCCTGCCTCTCGGTGGAAACCCTCAGAAGCCTGGGTATCCAGAGCGATAAATTCAGCGTCACAAAGGATGACGGCTGTGTCGATCTCTCCGGGTTACCTGCCGCCAGCGCGACCTTCCGTCCTGGCCAGCGGCAGCTGCTGCTGAGTATCCCGCAGGCGGCTATCACCCCGGTGCCTCACGGTTATGTGGCGCCGGATGAGATGGACAACGGGATTAACGCCTTACTGCTGAACTACAGCTACTCCGCCCAGGATAGCCGCAGCCGGGGGGAAGACGGTGGCCACCAGCGCAATGATTATCTGAACCTGCGTCCGGGGCTGAACCTCGGAGCCTGGCGTCTGCGCACCTACTCCACATGGAGCGAGACCCGGGACGATCGCACGACGCAGCGCGACTTCTCCCCGGTCTACAGCTATGCCCAACGCAACATTCTGTCGCTGGGCAGCGTCGTCACCCTCGGGCAAAGCTCCACCCCCTCGGACGTATTTGACAGCCTGGCATTTACCGGGGCGCAGATCGCCTCTGACGATGACATGCTGGCGGACAGCCTGAAGGGCTTCGCCCCACGTATTCGCGGCGTGGCTCACAGCAACGCCCAGGTGGTAGTGCGCCAGAATGGCTACGTGATCTATCAGAACTATGTCGCCCCCGGCGCGTTCGAGATTAACGATCTCTATCCTACCGGCGGCAGCGGCGATCTGAACGTGACCGTCAAAGAGACCGACGGCAGCGAGCAGCACTTCGTGGTGCCTTACGCCTCGGTGCCGGTTTTGCAGCGTGAAGGCCGGTTTAAATACAGCCTGACCGGCGGGCACTATCGCAGCTATGACCACCGCGTGGAGAAAACCCCGTTCCTGCAGGGCACCGGCATCTACGGCCTGCCGTACGACATCACCGCCTATGGCGGTATCCAGACCAGCCAGTATTACGATGCTCTGGCGCTCGGCACCGGGAAAAACATCGGCGACTGGGGGGCGTTTTCGGTGGACATGACCACGGCAAAATCGCAGATGCAGGAGCAAAAAACCTCCCATGGCCGCGCCTTGCGGGTGCGCTATAGCAAAGACTTCGCCACCACCGGCACTCACTTTACGGTGGCCGGGTATCGCTATAACAGCGCTGGGTTTAACACCATGACAGATGTGTTCGACTCCCACACCCATGACGACGACTGGACGCAAGCCGACAGGCTACACAACCGCCAGGAGGCGACCCTCGATCAGTCCCTCGGCGGCTCCCTGGGCTCGGTGACGTTAAGTCTGGTGAAAGAGAATTACTGGCATAGCGATCAGGGCATGACCTCGCTGAGCGTCGGCTATAACGGCAGCTGGCACGGCATCAGTTACGGTGTCAACTATGCCCTGAGCAAAAACGTTCAGGATGAGGAGGACGATGACCCGTGGGTGAACGAGCAGACCTTCGGCTTCAACGTCTCCGTTCCGCTGGAACACTGGCTGAGCAATACCTGGGTCAATTACATCCTTAACAACAGCAAGCATGACACCAGCCAGAGCGTTGGCCTGAACGGCACCGCGCTGGCAGACAATAACCTCAGTTGGGGGGTGCAGCAGGGCCACAGCCATTCTTCCGGCTACAGCACTAACCTGAACAGCGATTACAAAGCCACCTACGGCGAAATGACGGCGGGTTATTCCCAGGATAACCAACAGCGCCAGCTTAACCTCGGCGTAGAGGGGAGCATGATTGTTCACGCACACGGCGTGACCCTCGGCCAGCCGATGGGGGATACCGTGGCGCTGATGGAGGCGCCGGGGGCCAGCGGTACCGGGATCGACAACCAGAACGGGGTCAAAATCGACTATCGCGGCTATGCCATCGTGCCTTACGTCACGCCGTACCATCACAACACCTTAGCGCTGGATACCGAGAGCCTGCCTCCCGGGGCCGACGTCGGCCAGGCGGCCAAAGTCATCACGCCAACCCGGGGGGCGATTGTGCGTGCCCACTTTGATACCCGCGTCGGCAGCCGGGTGCTACTGACCCTCACCCGCGCCGACGGTCGTCCGGTGCCCTTTGGCGCCGCGGCTACCCCGGCCCATGAGAGCGGCGAATTTATCGTTGGCGATGGCGGCCAGGTCTACCTGACCGGGATGCACGCCCGCGGCAGCGTCAACGTCAGCTGGGGCAAAGGCGCAGGCGCGCACTGCTCCGCCCACTATCAACTGCCGTCCGGATCCGCTGACCCGGTGATTAGCGTTACCGCCCAGTGCTCCTGACAGCATCGAGGAAAAGATGAAACCCTTCCGTTACGGCTGTGTCCTGGCCCTGTTGGCCGCCCTGTTTCTGTTTATGCCGCAGGCGAAAGCCACCTGCTCCACTGCGGATCTCCCCTGGTCAGTGACGCCGGGTACGCTGTCGGTGCCCTCCACGCTCGGGGTCGGCAATGCCATTCCGGGCTCCACCCGCTCGCATAGGGTGAAAGGCGGCTGTGATGCCGCCGACAGCGGCAAGCCGATCACCGCCTGCCATCTGGGCGAAGGCGAGGAGGTGCCGGGGATGCCGGGAGTGTATCGCAGCGGTATAGAGGGGATTGGCATTGAGCTGCTGAACAGCGCCGGACAGCCGGTGCGAGGCCGCGCCGCCCACTGCGACAGCCGCAGCACACCGCTGGGGTACGTCAGCAGTGACGGATCCGGCAGCTTCAACGTGTCGCTGACGATGCAGTTGATCAAAACCGCGAGCACCACCGGAGAGCAAGCGTCAACGACGGTACGCAACGGCATCTGGTCGCTGGGCATCTATCCGGATCGGCAGCTCGGCAAACTGGACGCCGTGCGCTACGGCGGCAACCTGGCGCTGAAGGCCACCACCTGCTCGGTGGATCCGAAAAGTCTGGTCATTATGCTGGGGGATTTCCCAACCAGCCTCTTTACCCATGTTGGCAGCAGCAGCGACTGGAAAACCTTCAACCTGACGGCGACCTGTACCGACGCGGTAACCATGACCGCCCGGGTTACCAGCGCCAACGGCAGCACCTCGCTCAGTGACGGTAATGACGTGCTGAACCTGACGCCAGGCAGCGACAGTGCCACCGGCATCGGGGTGAGAATGATGGTGAGCGGAGTGATACTGCGCTACGACTCTCCGATCATGTTTGGCAACAAGACCGTCCCCGACCAGCCGTTCGACCTGCCTTTTCAGGTGCAGTATTACCAGACTGACGCTCAGGTGACCGCCGGGCGAGCCAATACCATTGCCACCATCGACATTGAATACCAGTGAGATCCCCGATGAAATATGTAGCCTTGATCCTGCTACTGACCAGCCTGTCCGCTCCGGCCACCGACGTGATGCTCAGCATCAAAGGCAATATTTACGACATCGCCTGCCTGGTGGATAGCACCAGCCAGAACAAGGTGGTGGATCTCGGCCAGGCGGTGGCCAGTGATTTTAAGAGGGTGGGGGATACCGGGACATGGAAGAATTTTGATATCACCCTCTCCAGATGCCCGCGAAGCCTGACCCTGGCCACCATCCAGCTTGAGGGGCAGCGCGACACGACCCACCCGTTCAAGTTCGCCAACACCGGCACGGCAAAAGGGCTGGCGCTGGAACTGGCCGACCGCAACGACTCGATCATTCTGGCACCAGAATCGCGCTTTAACGCGGTGATCGACCCGGTCAGCCACACCGCCGACTTCCCGATGGCGGCACGCTATTACGCCTCGCATACCCCGGTCAGCGCGGGCGAATTTTCAAGCGTGGTGCAGTTTACGTTCACTTACCAGTAGGACCGCGCCTCTTAGCATGGATGCTTTTTTTACGCCCGGCGGTGGATTTAGTCGGGCGTTTTTTTACCTCGGGCACTTCTGGCTGGTCGATGGGAAACACCGGCAGCGCATTCAGCAGACGCTTGCCGTAGTTTTTTGTCAGCAGGCGCTTATCGTAGATCACCACTTCACCCCAGCAGCTATGGCTACGGATCAGACGCCCGACCTGCTGGATAAGGTTAAACGACGCCGCCGGCAGGCTCTGCACTTCGAACGGGAAGCGGTTGAGGCTTTTCAGCCACTCCCCCTCGGTGAGCACCACCGGGCTGTCGATGGGCGGGAAGGCAATCTTGTGAATGTGCACCTGGGTGAGGTAATCGCCCTTCAGATCCAGCCCTTCGGCAAACGACTGGAGCCCCACCAGCACGCTGCGCTCCCCGCTGTCTATCCGTTTACGGTGCAGCTCCACCAGTCGGTAGCGGGGTTGATCCCCCTGTACCAGCAGGAGCAGACGCAGATCGGTCACGAAGGTTAAAAACAGATTCATCGCCCGGGCGCTGGCGAACAGCACCAGCATGCCGGGGTACTTTTTGCTTTCCAGCTGTTCGCGGAAGTAGGCCGCCATCTCGGCAAGATGCTGCTCTTCGTTATCAATCAGCGGCTCATACTGCATGCGCGGGATCACCAGCTTGCCTTGCTCGCAGTGGTTAAACGGCGAGTCGAGGGCCACAAAGCGATCCCCGGCTTTCTCTTTCAGGCCGCTCATCTCCTGCAGGCGCGAAAAGCTGTTCAACGAGCGCAGCGTGGCGGAGGTGACCACCACATGCGGCACGCTGCGCCAGAGCAGCTTCTCCAGCTGATCGCTGACGCGAATGCCCGCGCAGTGGAAGAAAAGGTGCACCTGCCCCTCCCTCACTTCCCGCGTCGCCCACTTGGTGACCGGCGCACCGGATGCCTGAGCCATTGACGCCAGCCGCCAGAGCTTGCTCTGCCCCTCGAACATGCCCAGCGCGCGGTTCATCTGCAGCAGCACCCGGTGTACACGCACCACGTCGTGGGTGCCGGTTTTTTCACTGAGATCGTTTAAGAACAGCTCCGCCAGCCCGCGTAGCTTTTCGATAAGCTGGGCCAGCTCGCGGCAAAGGGTCATGATCTCATCCGGCAGCGCGCCCATCTCAAAACGGTGTTCCGCTTCCTGACCGGGCGGAAGATAGAGGTCGAGGATGTTATTCAGCGAGGCGATATGGCCGTATATCGTTTCGCAGTGCTCGCTTAGCCGCTCCGGGACAGACAGCGGCGGTATCGTTTTGGGCCGGAACTGATCCATGCAGGTGGCGACCAGCTTGCAAAACAGATCGAGCTGCAGGCGAAACCACGGGGCCGTGATTTCGGCGCTCATCTCCAGCGCGTCGCGGGCGACGTCCGGCAGATGGTGGCCTTCGTCCAGCACCAGCAGGAGGTTTTTCGGGTCTGGCAGAACCGCTTCGCTCTCCATCGCCGCCATCACTAGCGCGTGGTTAGCGACCACCACTTCGGCTTCCTGGATCTCGCGGCGGGCGACAAAGAACGGGCACTCCCGGTAGTAGTGGCAGTTGCGGTTCAGGCAGCTGGCCTTGTCGGTGCTGAGTCGGCGCCACAGGTCGTCCGCAATGGCTTTATCGGTATGATCGCGCAGACCGTCCCATTTGTAACCGTCGAGATCAAGCTTCAGCCGGGCGCACAGCTCCTGCTCGGCTTTGTTATTCGGCGTGAGATCGTCATCGAGGAACGCCAGCAGATCCTGCTGGGTGGGTTCGCTGCTGGCAAGCGCCGCCAGATTGCGCGGGCAGACATAGCGCCCGCGGCCAAAGGCGGCAGTAAAGCGCAGGTCGGGGATAATCTTGCGCAGCAGGGGCAGGTCTTTGCTGTAGATCTGATCCTGCAGGGCGACGTTGGCGGTGCTCACCACCAGCGTTTTTTGTTCTTCCCGGGCGATAGCGATGCCGGGGATCAGGTAGGAGAGGGTTTTACCGACGCCGGTCGGCGCCTCAATTGCCAGATGCCTGCCCTCGTCCCCGGCGAGCGTTTTCGCCACATCGGCAATCATCTGCCGTTGCGGTGCGCGGGGGATAAAATCGGGGATCTGCTGTTGTAGCGCCTTATACCAGGCGGCAATTTGCGCTTTCAGCGCGGCGGTTAAAGCCATGATGAACCTGAAATACTGTATAAACAGCCACTATTGTGGCACTTTCTCTGGCGGGCCGCAAAAAGAAAAGCCCGGCTTTACGACCGGGCTTCCAGATTACTGCGCGCTAGCAGGTTTGCGCGGACGGCGTCGACGCTGCTGTTCGCCTGCCGGTTTGGCATCGCCATCACGACGCGGTGGCTTGCTGGCCGCCTTCGGTGCGCCGCCTTCGGAACGACCATCAGTACGGCGCGGCTGCTGTTGACCACGGCCACCGCCGCCCTGCCCGCGTCCACCGCCCTGTCCACGACCGCCACCCTGGCGACCGTTCTGAATGGGCTCAGCTTTGATGGACGGATCCACCTCGTAGCCTTCGATAGCGATACGCGGAACTTCTTTTTTCAGCAGGCGTTCGATGTCACGCAGCAGTTTGATTTCATCCACGCAGACCAGCGACAGGGCTTCACCGGTTGCGGCTGCACGACCGGTACGACCGATACGGTGCACGTAATCTTCCGGCACGTTCGGCAGCTCGTAGTTAACCACGTGCGGCAGCTCTTCGATGTCCAGACCACGGGCAGCGATGTCGGTTGCCACCAGCACGCGGATGTCGCCGGACTTGAATTCCGCCAGCGCGCGGGTACGGGCGCCCTGGCTTTTGTTACCGTGGATCGCCGCGCTGCGGATCCCGTCTTTGTTCAGCTGTTCTGCAAGGTGGTTCGCCCCGTGTTTGGTGCGGGTAAAGACCAGCACCTGCTGCCAGTTGCCTTCGCCGATCATCTGGGACAGTAGCTCGCGCTTACGCTTTTTATCCACCATGTGAACATGCTGGGTCACCTGCTCAGAGGCGGTGTTGCGACGCGCCACTTCCACTTCCAGCGGGTTGTGCAGCAGTTTTGAAGCGAGCTGTTTGATTTCGTCAGAGAAGGTCGCAGAGAACAGCAGGTTCTGGCGACGCGCAGGCAGCTTAGCCAGCACGCGGCGAATATCATGAATAAAGCCCATGTCGAGCATGCGGTCGGCTTCGTCGAGCACCAGGATTTCAACGCTGTCGAGCTTGACGGCGTTCTGATGTTCCAGGTCGAGCAGACGGCCCGGGGTGGCGACCAGCACGTCAACGCCGCTGCGCAGTTTCATCATCTGTGGGTTAATGCTCACCCCACCGAATACCACCAGTGAGCGGATATTGAGATAGCGGCTGTACTCACGCACGTTCTCACCCACCTGGGCGGCCAGTTCACGGGTTGGGGTCAGGATCAAGGCGCGCACCGGGCGACGGCCCTTCGCATGCGGTTCATTCTCAATCAGACGTTGCAGCAGCGGCAGGGTAAAGCCCGCCGTTTTACCGGTACCGGTCTGGGCGCTCGCCATCAGGTCACGGCCCGCCAGTACGGCAGGGATCGCCTGCTGCTGAATAGGGGTAGGTTCGCGGTAGCCCTGTTCTTCTACAGCACGCAGAATTTCCGGGTTCAGGCCAAGGGTATCAAAAGACATAACAACTCCGAACCGCCCCGACCGTTTCAGGTGTAGTTTTCAGGGAGATAATGACAAAAAAGAGGACAAAAACCACAGTGTCGCGAAGCAGCGGAGTGTAGCAGCTTTTGTGACATGGCGCATAAAATATCCCGCAGCGATTCATCAGCGAAATATTTCTCCGGCTGGCTGGACTTATCTCAAATTTGACATAATCTTAATCAATCGATTGATTAACTCTGTGAGCAGTGATGAATCCAGTCCCGACCACCACTAAAGGCGAGCAGGCTAAAAGCCAGCTGATTGCCGCCGCGCTGGCGCAGTTTGGCGAGTACGGTATGCATGCCACCACGCGAGATATCGCCGCCCAGGCCGGGCAGAATATCGCCGCCATCACCTACTACTTTGGCTCGAAAGAGGATCTGTACCTCGCCTGCGCCCAGTGGATCGCCGATTTTATCGGCACGAACTTTCGCCCTCACGTGGAGGCGGCCTCCGAACTGCTGGTTGCCCCCAGGCCGGATCGTGCGGCTATCCGTCAGCTGATCCTGAATGCCTGCCACAACATGATTCAGCTGCTCACCCACGACGATACGCTGAACCTGAGTAAGTTTATCTCACGCGAGCAGCTCTCGCCTTCCGCTGCCTACCAGCTGGTACACGATCAGGTTATCGCGCCGATGCACACCCATCTGACCCGGCTGGTGGCGGCCTATACCGGACGTGATGCCAGCGATACGCAGACCATTTTGCATACTCATGCGCTGCTGGGTGAAGTGCTGGCGTTTCGCCTGGGCCGCGAGACGATTTTGTTACGCACCGGTTGGACGGAATTTGATGAGGATAAAGCCGCGCAAATTGGTCAGGTCATTACCTGCCACGTCGATCTGATCCTGCAAGGTTTAACGCTAAGGAGCCTGGAGTCATGAAAAAACCTGTAGTCATTGTTCTGGCAGTGGTGGTTTTGCTGGCCGCCGGATGCGGCGGCTGGTGGTGGTATCACAGTCAGCAGGATAAACCGCTGACCCTGTACGGTAACGTTGATATTCGCACCCTAAACATGAGCTTCCGCGTCGGCGGGCGACTGGCCTCGTTAGCCGTCGATGAAGGGGATGCGATTGCCGCCGGCCAGACGCTGGGCGAGCTGGATAAAGCCCCGTACCAGAATGCGCTCCTGCAGGCGCAGGCCGGGGTGTCCGTGGCCCAGGCGCAGTACGATTTAATGCAGGCAGGCTACCGTGACGAAGAGGTGGCTCAGGCCGCCGCCGCCGTCAAACAGGCGCAGGCCGCGTATGACTACGCGCAGAACTTCTTCGCCCGCCAGCAGGGGTTGTGGAAAAGCCGCACCGTGTCGGCCAACGATCTTGAAAACGCCCGCTCCTCACGGGATCAGGCCCTGGCGAGCCTGAAATCGGCGCAGGATAAATTGCGCCAGTACCGCTCCGGCAACCGTGAGCAGGATATCGCCCAGGCGAAAGCCAGCCTCGAACAGGCTCAGGCCCAGCTGGCGCAGGCCCAGCTCGACCTGCACGACACCACCCTGGTGGCCCCGGCTAACGGCACGCTGATGACCCGCGCCGTGGAGCCGGGCAGCATGTTAAGCGCGGGCAGCACGGTGCTGACCCTCTCCCTGACCCGCCCGGTCTGGGTGCGCGCCTATATTGATGAAACCAGTCTTGGCGATGCGAAGCCGGGGCGCGAAGTGTTGCTCTATACCGACGGACGCCCGGATAAGCCGTACCACGGTAAGATCGGGTTTGTCTCACCGACGGCCGAATTCACGCCTAAAACGGTCGAAACCCCGGATCTGCGCACCGATCTGGTCTATCGCCTGCGCATTATCGTCAACGATGCCGACGACGCCCTGCGCCAGGGGATGCCGGTGACCGTCAGCTTCGATAATGGACAACGCCATGAATGACGCGGTAATCCAGCTCTCGGGGCTGGTCAAACGCTTTGCCGGGATGGACAAACCCGCCGTCGCACCGCTCAACTGCACGCTGCATAAAGGCTATGTCACCGGGCTGGTCGGCCCGGACGGTGCCGGGAAAACCACCCTGATGCGCATGCTCGCCGGGCTGCTGAAGCCCGATGAGGGCACGGCCAGCGTACTGGGACTCGATCCCATCAAGGACGATCGCGCCCTGCACGCCATGCTGGGGTATATGCCACAAAAGTTCGGCTTATACGAAGATCTGACGGTGATGGAGAACCTGACCCTGTACGCCGATCTGCGCAGCGTCACCGGCGAGGTGCGGGAGAAAACCTTCCAACGCCTGCTGGAGTTCACCGCGCTCGGGCCCTTTACCGGCCGCCTGGCGGGCAAACTCTCCGGTGGGATGAAGCAGAAGCTGGGGCTGGCCTGCACGCTGGTGGGCGAACCGCAGGTATTGCTGCTGGATGAACCCGGCGTCGGCGTTGACCCGATCTCGCGCCGGGAGCTGTGGCAGATGGTGCATGAGCTGGCGGGCGACGGGATGCTGATCCTCTGGAGCACGTCGTATCTCGACGAGGCCGAACAGTGTCGGGACGTGCTGCTGATGAACGAGGGAGAGCTGCTGTATCAGGGCGATCCAACCGCCCTGACCCACAGCATGACCGGGCGCAGCCTGCTGCTGCACACGCCGCAGGAGAATAACCGCCGCCTGCTGCAGCGGGTGCTCAAGCTACCCGAGGTCAGCGACGGGATGATCCAGGGCAAATCAGTGCGGGTGATCGTTAAAAAAGGGGCCAGCGCCGAGGATATCCGCCAGGGTGCGGGCCTGTCGGAGCTGACCCTCGACGATACCGCCCCGCGCTTTGAAGATGCGTTTATCGACCTGCTGGGCGGGGCGGGCACCGCGGAATCCCCTCTCGGGGCGATCCTGCATACTGTTGATGGGACGCCTGGCGAAACGGTGATCGAAGCTAAATCGCTGACCAAAAAGTTTGGTGATTTTGCCGCCACCGACGACGTCAACTTTGCCGTGAAGCGCGGGGAAATTTTCGGCCTCCTGGGCCCCAACGGCGCGGGCAAATCCACCACCTTTAAGATGATGTGTGGCCTGCTGGTACCGACCTCCGGCAAAGCGCTGGTGCTGGATATGGATTTAAAAGTCAGCTCTGGCAAGGCGCGGCAGCATCTGGGCTATATGGCGCAAAAGTTTTCCCTCTACGGCAACCTGACCGTCGAGCAGAACCTGCGCTTTTTCTCCGGCGTGTACGGCCTGCGTGGGCGGGCGCAGAACGAAAAGATCGATCGTATGAGTGAGGCCTTTGGCCTGCGCAGCATCGCCAGCCACGCCACCGATGACCTGCCGCTCGGCTTCAAGCAGCGGCTGGCGCTGGCCTGCTCCCTGATGCATGAGCCGGATATTCTGTTTCTCGATGAGCCCACTTCCGGGGTCGATCCCCTCACCCGCCGCGAATTCTGGCTGCATATCAACAGCATGGTGGAAAAAGGGGTGACGGTGATGGTCACCACCCACTTTATGGATGAGGCGGAATATTGCGACCGGATTGGGCTGGTCTATCGCGGCAAGCTGATTGCCCACGGCACCCCGGACGATCTGAAAGCCCAGGCGGCGGACGAAAGCCAGGCCGACCCGACCATGGAGCAGGCGTTTATTACCCTGATTAACGACTGGGATAAGGAGCATGGTCATGTCCAGTAGCGCCCTCTCCTGGCGCCGGGTGCGCGCCCTGTGCATTAAAGAGACGCGCCAGATTGTGCGCGATCCGAGCAGTTGGCTGATTGCGGTGGTGATCCCCCTGCTGTTGCTGTTTATCTTTGGTTACGGCATTAACCTGGATTCCAGCAAGCTGCGGGTCGGCATTCTGCTGGAGCAGCGCAGCGAAGAGGCGCTGGACTTTACCCACGCCATGACCGGTTCGCCGTATATCGACGCCACCATCAGCGACGATCGCCAGCAACTGATCCAGATGATGCAGGCCGGGCGCATTCGCGGCCTGATTGTTATCCCGGTAGATTTCGCCGCCCAGATGGCGCGCCCAAATGAAACCGCCCCCATCCAGGTGATCACCGACGGCAGCGAGCCCAACACGGCCAACTTTGTGCAGGGCTACACCGAGGGGATCTGGCAGCTGTGGCAGATGCAGCGGGCCGAAGATCGCGGCGAGAAATTCGAACCGCTGATCGACGTCCAGACCCGCTACTGGTTTAACCCGGCGGCCATCAGCCAGCACTTTATTATCCCCGGCGCGGTGACCATTATCATGACGGTGATCGGCGCGATTTTGACCTCGCTGGTGATCGCCCGCGAGTGGGAGCGCGGCACCATGGAGGCGCTGCTCTCCACCGAAGTGACGCGTACCGAGCTGCTGCTGTGTAAGCTTATCCCCTACTACTTCCTCGGGATGCTGGCGATGCTGCTCTGCATGCTGGTGTCAGTGTTTATTCTCGGCGTGCCTTATCGCGGCTCGCTGCTGGTGCTGTTTATCATCACCAGCCTGTTTTTGCTCAGCACGCTGGGGATGGGACTGTTGATTTCCACCGTCACCCGCAACCAGTTTAATGCCGCCCAGGTGGCGCTGAACGCCGCCTTTCTGCCGTCGATTATGCTGTCCGGGTTTATTTTCCAGATCGACAGTATGCCCGCGGCGATCCGCGCGGTGACCTACATTATTCCGGCACGCTATTTTGTCAGTACCCTGCAAAGCCTGTTTCTGGCGGGCAATATCCCGGTGGTGCTGATCGTCAATCTGCTGTTTTTAATCGCCTCGGCGGTGATGTTTATCGGGCTGACGTGGATGAAAACCAAACGGCGGCTGGATTAAGGAGCTACGATGTTTTATCGCTTATGGACCTTGATTCGTAAAGAGCTGCAGTCCCTGCTGCGCGAACCGCAAACCCGCGCAATTCTGGTGCTGCCGGTGCTGATCCAGGTGCTGCTGTTCCCATGGGCGGCGACCCTGGAGGTGACCAACGCCACCATCGCCGTCTACAACGAAGATAACGGTAAGCACTCGGTGGAGCTGACCCAGCGCTTTGCCCGGGCGAAGGCTTTTACCCACGTGCTGGTGCTGAACAGCCCGCAGGCGATCCAGCCGACCATCGACACGCAAAAGGCATTGTTGCTGGTGCGCTTCCCGGCAGATTTCTCACGCAATCTGGACCGGTTTGAAACCGCCCCATTGCAGCTGATCCTTGACGGGCGTAACTCTAACAGCGCCCAGATTGCCGCCAACTATCTGCAGCAGGTGGTGAAGGATTATCAGCAGGAGCTGATGGAGGGCAAACCGAAACCGAACAACAGCGAGCTGGTGGTGCGCAACTGGTATAACCCGAACCTCGATTACAAATGGTTTGTGGTGCCGTCGCTGATCGCCATGATCACCACCATCGGGGTGATGATCGTCACTTCGCTGTCGGTGGCCCGCGAGCGCGAGCAGGGCACGCTGGATCAGCTGCTGGTCTCGCCGCTGGCGACGTGGCAAATTTTTGTCGGCAAAGCGGTTCCGGCGCTGATTGTTGCAACCGCACAGGCCACTATCGTGCTGGCGATCGGCATCTGGGCCTATCACATTCCGTTTGCTGGTTCGCTGGCGTTGTTTTATTTCACGATGGTGATTTACGGGCTGTCGCTGGTGGGATTTGGCCTGTTGATTTCGGCACTGTGCTCGACCCAGCAGCAGGCGTTTATCGGGGTGTTTGTCTTTATGATGCCGGCGATTTTGCTCTCGGGGTATGTTTCGCCGGTCGAGAATATGCCGGTGTGGCTGCAGAATTTAACCTGGGTCAACCCGATCCGGCATTTTACCGATATCACCAAGCAAATCTACCTGAAGGATGCGAGTCTGGATATTGTGTGGGGGAGTTTGTGGCCGCTACTGGTGATAGCGGCCGTGACGGGCTCAGTGGCGTACGCGATGTTCAGGCGGAATATCGCGTAGCTTTTTCTCTTTCGCTACCAGGGAAACAACCGCTGGCCCTGCAAGGATAGCCAGCCCCGCGAGGGCCAGCAGCAGGTTGTTTTGCAGCACGCGTGACAGCAGCCACAGCACGATGACTGCCGCGCCGAAATACCACGTGGTGGTGAGCTCTTCAAGCACGTCCGCCACTTCACGCCAGCGCGGATCGTGGTGGCGCTGTAAAAAAAGCATCATTAATACGGTGACACCGTACAGGACACATAATCCTAAGCCGACGCGCACCAGCGCCCCGCTCATCCATGCCATCACCACAACGGCGACAACCAGCAAATGCAACATAATCTGCCAGCAACTGAGGCCGGTCGCGACACGTATGCGTTGTTGCCATTTCATGGGTACTCTCCTGAAGGATCTTTGTCTGCTTGTTCAGACTATCGCACTTTACGGAAAATTCCGTAACACAGCACCTTTTTGTGACGCCGACTACACTTTATTTTCATCAGGATAGTGATGCCGGAAGGAATATATGAGCCCACAAGCGCGCCATTTTTCGTTGAAAGTATTGACGATTAATATCCATAAAGGATTTACGGCTTTTAACCGCCGCTTTATTTTGCCCGAATTACGCGATGCGGTACGTACCGTCAGCGCCGATATTGTCTGCCTGCAGGAGGTGATGGGGGCGCATGAAGTGCACCCGCTGCACGTGGAAAACTGGCCGGATACCAGCCACTATGAATTTCTCGCCGACACCATGTGGAGCGACTATGCCTACGGGCGCAACGCGGTCTATCCCGAAGGGCATCACGGCAATGCGATCCTCTCCCGCTACCCCATCGAGCATTATGAAAACCACGATGTTTCGGTAGGCGAGAGCGAAAAGCGCGGCCTGCTGTACTGCCGGATTGCGCTGCCGGAAAAGGGAGGTGCGCTGCACGTTGCCTCCGTTCACCTTGGCCTGCGTGAAGCCCACCGCAAGGCGCAGCTGCAGATGATGGCCGAATGGGTCAATGCCCTGCCCGAGGGCGATCCGGTGGTGGTGGCCGGTGATTTTAACGACTGGCGTCAGCGCGCCAACCATCCGTTGAAAACACAGGCCGGGCTGGATGAGATCTTCACCCGCGCGCACGGCAGACCGGCGCGTACTTTTCCGGTGAACTTCCCGCTGCTGCGCCTCGACAGGATCTATGTCAAAAATGCCCATGCCAGCAGCCCGACCGCGCTGGCGCTGCGCAACTGGCGCCATCTTTCCGACCATGCGCCACTGAGTGCGGAGATTCACCTATGAAATGTTCATGGCGAAGTGGGAACCGGATCGCGCTGCTGGAAAATGGCGATAGCTATTATCCGGCGGTGTTTGCCGCCATCAATAAAGCCCAGAACCGCATCCTCCTCGAAACCTTTATCTGGTTTGACGACGGTGTAGGCCGCAAGCTGCACGACGCCGTGCTGCGTGCGGCCCAACGCGGCGTGCATGTTGAGGTACTGCTCGACGGCTACGGCTCTCCCGACCTTGACGATAACTTTGTCGGCGAGCTGACGTCGGCAGGGGTGGTATTCCGCTACTACGATCCGCGCCCTCCCCTGTTTGGCTTGCGCACTAACGTGTTCCGCAGGATGCATCGCAAAATCGTGGTGGTGGATGACAAGACTGCCTTTGTCGGCGGCATTAACTATTCCGATGAACATATGTCTGACTATGGCCCGGAGGCCAAGCAGGATTATGCGGTGCAGGTCGAAGGCCCGGTGGTGCAGGATATTTTGCAGTACGTGCTGGAAAATCTGCCCGGCAAAGTCGCAGGCCGCCGCTGGTGGAAGCGCCGTCATCGCGCGGAAGAGAATGTGAAGCCCGGTGAGGCGCAGGCGCTGTTTGTCTGGCGCGATAATGAGGAGCACCGGGATGACATTGAGAAGCACTATCTGAAGATGCTAACCAACGCCAGGCGCGAAGTGATCATCGCCAACGCCTACTTCTTCCCGGGCTATCGTCTGCTGCACGCCATGCGCAATGCGGCCCGGCGCGGGGTGCGGGTGAAGCTTATCGTGCAGGGTGAGCCGGATATGCCGATTGTGACCGTGGGCGCGCGCCTGCTGTATCACTATCTGGTGAAGGGTGGGGTTCAGATCTTCGAATACCGCCGCCGTCCGCTGCACGGCAAGGTGGCGCTGATGGACGATCACTGGGTGACCGTCGGTTCCAGCAACCTTGATCCCCTCAGCCTGTCGCTGAATCTGGAGGCTAACCTGATCATTCACGATCGCCAGTTTAACCACACCCTGCGCGAGAATCTGTCCGCCATCATTGCCAAAGACTGCGTGCGCGTGGATGAGTCGATGGTGCCGAAACGCACCTGGTGGAACCTGAGCAAAAGCGTGCTGGCGTTCCACTTTTTACGCCATTTCCCGGCGCTGGTGGGCTGGTTGCCCGCGCACACCCCTGAACTGTCGCAGGTGCCGCCGCCGGTGCAGCCTTCCATTGAGACCCAGGATCGCGTTGAAGCAAGCGACACGGGGGCAAAACCCTGATGACGAAAAAAAATTCGCGCTGGCGTCTGGCAAAAAAAATCCTCACCTGGCTGTTTTTTATCGCCGTGGCGGTGCTGCTGGTGGTGTATGCGCAGAAGGTCGACTGGGAAGAGGTCTGGAAGGTCATTCGTAACTATGACCGGGTGTCGCTGCTGAGCGCGGTGGCGCTGGTGGTGGTGAGCTTCCTGATCTATGGCTGTTACGATCTGCTGGGGCGGATCTACTGCGGGCATAAGCTGGCCAAGCGTCAGGTAATGCTGGTGTCGTTTATCTGCTACGCCTTTAACCTGACCCTCAGCACCTGGGTGGGCGGCATCGGCATGCGCTATCGCCTTTACTCGCGTCTGGGCCTGCCCAGCGCCACCATCACCCGCATCTTCTCCCTCAGCATCACCACCAACTGGCTGGGCTATATTCTGCTGGGTGGGGTGATTTTTACCGCAGGCGTGGTGCAGCTGCCGGACCACTGGTACATCGATCAGATGACGCTGCGCATTATCGGCATCGTGCTGCTGCTGATGATCAGCTTCTATCTGTGGGCCTGCGCGTTTGCGAAGCGACGCCATATGACCATCAAAGGGCAGAAGCTGGTGCTCCCGTCCTGGCGCTTTGCGCTGGCGCAGATGGGGATTTCCGCCGCCAACTGGATGGCGATGGGGGCGATTATCTGGCTGCTGATGGGCGAGGACGTGAACTACTTCTTCGTGCTCGGCGTGCTGCTGGTGAGCAGTATTGCCGGGGTGATTATGCATATCCCGGCGGGGATCGGCGTGCTGGAGGCGGTGTTTATCGCCCTGCTGGCCGGGGAGCATGTCTCCCACGGGACGATCATCGCCGCCCTGCTGGCCTACCGCATGCTGTACTACTTCTTACCGCTGGCGCTGGCCACCATCTGCTACCTGATCCTTGAAAGTCGGGCGAAAAAGCTGCGGGCGAAAAACGAACAGGCGATGGATAAATAGCGCTTAACGGGGGTGCAAGCCCCCTCATGCGTCACAGCAGACGAAAATTTTTATCCGGTAGCATTCTTTCTGGCAGGCGGCTGTCTTTGACCATCTCGCGTAAGTCGATCTCCAGCGTGTTGCAAATCGCGTTGAGCGGCAGATCGTTATCTTCAATACCGAAAGGATCTTCCAGCTCGGTGGCAATCGCATCCAACGCCAGTAGCGCGTAGGTGGTGAATACCGAGAACAACAGCGTCAGTACCCCAAAGTTGTTAATCAGCAGCAGTGGATAAATGGCGCAAAAAATTCCCACCGTCCGGTGCAGCAGCAACGAGTACGCGAAGGGGATCGGCGTGTTGCTGATGCGTTCGCAACCGCCCTGAATGGCGCTCATTTTATCCAGATAGTGCCTGAAATTCTGGTGCACAAACGAAGCCGGCGGTATTGTTGCGAAACCCCAGAAACACCGAAATCGAAATAGTGATACCAATAAAATAGACCGAGCTCTCTTTTGCCACCAGACCGTGCAGATGCAGCAGCGGCAAAAAATAGAGATAGGCGATGTTTAACAACACAAAGAAACACATCTGCCGGGTGATTTTGCGCATGATTGAGCCGCGCCATGAGAACAGTTTGCGCAGCCAGCCCTGCTCGGGCCTGACGATCATTCCTGCCCGGCCCTGGCAGAAAATTGCAGGATGTGGTTATAGATAAGGTTGAGTTTGTTCAGGTAATGGTCAAAAACCTGTTCACTGTCCGCGAGGACAATATCATCATCCAACATTCCATTCTGGTGCAGGCGTGATGAAGGCACCTCGATAGCACCCAGCTCGGCGGATTCCACCAGATAGTCGATATTAATTGAGCCGAATGTCCCGCAGCGGATAATATTGATATGTACACTACCGAATACGCGCACCAGCAAGCGGTCTTTTTGATACGGCACAATCTGATGATGATATAAACGCTCACTGGCGGATATCTTCTTAATTAATGCCATCGCATAAATATTCCACAACTTATCCATTTTGCACTTCTCGGCATTGATTAATGCGGCCTTCTCTTTTAAAACCATTTTCGTATTCATTTTTTCGATGTATGCCAGAAAGCTGCCAGTGAATAACAGTTTATGTTTGATTTATTAAAGGAAAATTAACTTCAATTACATTAATTTGCTTCCTGCCAATAAACATGGTTTTTGATGCCTTTCTTGGGGCTGAACGGCTTAACTATCGCCATTTTTTTATCGCCGGTTCGTTCTGTCTGGCCATCGCCGCGCAGGGAATGGCGGTGACAAAACTGTTTCGTCCTTCTCGCGCTAAAAAAAGACAGGCCTGAAAACAGGCCTGTCTTATTGATAACCAAAATGATGCGGCGGTTAGCGACGGTTGCCGAAAATACGCAGCAGCATCAGGAACAGGTTGATGAAGTCCAGATAGAGGGTTAATGCCCCGAGGATGGAGTATTTACGCAGCATCGAGCTGTCACGCACGTCAATCTGCTCGCCGATGTTTTTGAGCTTCTGGGTGTCATAGGCCGTCAGGCCTACAAAGACGATGACCCCGATATAGGTCACTGCCCACATCAGCGCTTCGCTTTTTAGCCAGAAGTTCACTAATGACGCCAGCACGATGCCTATCAGCGCCATAAACAGCATATTGCCAAACCCGCTCAGGTCGCGTTTGGTGGTGTAGCCGTACAGGCTCATGGCACCAAACATCCCGCCGGCCACCACGAAGGTGCTGGCGATGGAGGAGTAGGTGTAGACGATAAAGATGCTGGAGAGCGTCAGGCCCGTGAGCGCCGAATAGAGCATAAACAGCGTGGTCGCCATTCCCGCGCTGAGCTTATGCACCAGCCCGGAGAGCACAAACACCAGCGCCAGCTGAGCGATAATCAGCCCAAAAAAGGTAATTTTGCTGGAGAAGACAAACATCATCACCGCGGGCGTGTTGGCCGCATACCAGGCGATAAACGCGGTTAACAGCAACCCGCAGGTCATCCAGCCATAGACCTGCGCCATGTAGGTTTGCAGCCCGCTGCGGGTCTGCTGGACGATAGAATCGGAACGCGGAAAACGGTCCATAACTCACTCCTGTTTAAGTGGACACCCAATAAAAGCCTAACACATCCCGGCAAACCGGCTACCAGCGGCTGGCCGCCTCTTTGTCGCTGTCGCGGGACTCAACCCAACGATCCCCTTCCGGGGTGGCTTCGCGCTTCCAGAACGGGGCGCGGGTTTTCAGGTAATCCATGATGAACTCCCCCGCCGCAAACGCGCTGCCGCGATGCACGCTGGTGACGCCGACAAAGACGATCTCTTCGCCAGGCCACATTTCACCGATGCGGTGGATCACCGTCACCCGGCCGAGCGGCCAGCGCTCGCGCGCCTGCTCGACGATCTCCGCCAGCGCTTTTTCAGTCATCCCCGGATAGTGTTCCAGCGTCAGGGCGCTCACGCTGTCGCCGAGGTTATGGTTACGCACTTTGCCGGTAAAGGTAACCACCGCCCCGTCTTCGTCACGTTCGGCCAGCCAGTTGTATTCGGTGCCAACGCTAAAACGCACCGCGTCGACAACAATTTTTGTCTCTGCCATCTTAGCCTCCGGTCACCGGTGGGAAGAATGCCACTTCATCGCCTGCGGTGAGCGGATGGCTAAAGTCCACCAGCGTCTGGTTCACCGCCGCCAGCAGTTTGCCCGCGTCCAGCGCCAGCGCCCAGCGATCGCTTTGCGCCGCCAGGTGCGCGCGCAGCGCTTCTACGTTGTCGACGGGAATGTCCAGCGTCAGGCTGTCGGTATTGACCAGCTCGCGGACCTGCGCAAAAAACAGAACTTTAATCATGACGTTCCGCCCTGAAATCACCCGATTTACCGCCGCTTTTCGCCAGCAGGCGAACCGGGCCAATCACCATATCTTTCTGGACCGCTTTGCACATGTCGTAGATGGTTAACGCCGCCACCGACGCGGCGGTTAAGGCTTCCATCTCCACCCCGGTTTTTCCGGTCAGGCGGCATAATGATTCGATACGCACGCGGCTATGCTCCGGCTCTGCCAGCAGGTTGACTTCCACTTTGCTGAGCATCAGCGGATGGCACAGCGGGATCAGCTCCCAGGTGCGTTTTGCGGCCTGAATCCCGGCGATCCGCGCGGTGGCGAAGACGTCGCCTTTATGGTGGCTACCGTCAACGATCATGGCCAGCGTCTCGGGCAGCATAGTGACGAACGCTTCGGCGCGCGCTTCACGCACCGTCTCGGCCTTGCCGGAGACATCCACCATATGGGCTTCGCCAGCGGCGTTAATGTGGGTAAGTTGCGACATGTTTTACTTCTTCAAATGAGGATAAAAATTACACGGACGGGTGCGGGCATCGAGCTGCGGGGCAATGATATTTTCCCACGCGGTACGGCAGGCTTTGGTCGAGCCCGGCATCGCAAAAATCAGCGTCTTGTTGGCGATACCGGCCACCGCACGCGACTGCAGCGTCGAGGTGCCAATCTCTTCGAACGAGAGCATGCGGAACATTTCGCCAAAGCCTTCGACCTCGCGATCGAACAGCGGCAGCAGCGCCTCCGGGGCCTGATCGCCTGCGGTAAAGCCGGTGCCGCCGGTGACCAGCACCACCTGCACGTTGTCACTGGCTACCCAGCGTGAGACTTCAGCGCGGATGGCGTAGCGGTTCTCTTTGACAATCACTTTGTCGACAATCTGATGCCCGGCGTCGTGCGCCGCCTCGCGCAGCCAGTGGCCGGAGGTGTCATCCTCTTCGCCACGGCGTTCAGAAACGGTAAGAATAGCAATACGCGTCGGGATAAATTCTGCGCTTACCTGACTCATCTTCGAATTCCTTGTAGCGATTACCCGCCAATGTATGACAGGTTCTGGGTGATCCCGGTGTTGCCCTGATGCAGGAAGTGGGTCTGTTTTTTGTGCATCAGCGCGTCTGAAATACGCGCTTCGAGCGCCTGCTGCTGGGCATCTTCCGCCAGCAGATCGCGCAGATCGACGCCACCATCGCCAAACAGGCACAGGTGCAGCTTGCCCACCGATGAGACGCGCAGGCGATTACAGCTGGCGCAGAAGTCTTTTTCATACGGCATGATCAGGCCGATTTCCCCTTCGTAATCCGGGTGACAAAAGACCTGCGCCGGGCCGTCGCTGCGCTGGCGAAGCTGATGGATCCAGCCGCGTTTGAGCAGTTCATCGCGCAGCACCATGCCGGAGATGTGATGGCGGGAGAACAGATCGTTGCCCTCGCCGGTTTCCATCAGCTCGATAAAGCGCAGTTGAATGCGGCGCGGTTTGATCCACGCCAGGAAGGTGTCCAGCTGATGATGGTTCACATCACGCATCAGCACGGTGTTGACTTTCACCTTGTCGAAGCCCGCCGCAAAGGCGGCATCGATCCCCTCCATCACCTGATGGAATTTATCCTGTCCGGTGATGGCGTGAAACTGACGGGCATCCAGGCTGTCGACGCTGACGTTGAGGGCGGTGAGCCCTGCATCGCGCCACTGGGCCACATCACGCGCCAGACGGTAACCGTTGGTGGTCACCGCAATCTGACGAATGGCGTCGTTTTCACGGATAGCCGCAACGATGTCGGTGAAGTCACGGCGCAGCGAGGGTTCGCCGCCCGTGAGACGGACCTTCTCGGTCCCCATGGCGGCAAACGCGCGCGTAATGCGGCGCACTTCGGCCACGGAGAGAAAGCCATTATTGGTGACGCCGCCCGGCTTGTAGCCATCCGGCAGACAGTAGGTGCAACGGAAATTGCACACGTCGGTAATCGACAAACGCAGGTAAAAAAACTGACGTGCGAATGCGTCGGTAAGTTGTGAAGCCATGTACACCTTTCCTGATACGGGAGGCACAGTCATTTCTTCCTGTACCCTGGTGGCGATACCGCCACGGCCAGCACGCCATATCTGTCGACACAGGCGCGAAGGCTAGAGTGTATGTTTTCGATTAAGAAAACGTGGTTATGACGATAGTAGCCTGTTGATGTGGGTTTCGCTATCTTCGGCTTTCGCTATATAATTTTGAATATAACGACCTGATCGTGCACTTTCGAATCAGAATACGTATTTAGCGAATTTTTGCATTGATATAAGTCATTTTGGCCCGTCTGGAGCATCGTCTTTTAGGGGTAGTTGAGTTACTGTTAATACGTTCGTCATACTAAGGAATTTCTATGCGCAATCGCACTTTTGCGGATCTTGATCGCGTGGTCGCTCTCGGCGGAGGGCACGGACTGGGCCGGGTGATGTCATCGTTGTCTTCACTGGGTTCGCAGCTCACCGGGATCGTCACCACTACCGATAACGGTGGCTCCACCGGGCGTATTCGTCGCTCCGAAGGCGGGATCGCCTGGGGGGATATGCGCAACTGTCTGAACCAGCTTATCGCCGAACCAAGCGTGGCATCGGCAATGTTTGAGTATCGTTTTGGCGGTAACGGCGAACTTTCTGGGCATAACCTCGGAAACCTGATGTTAAAGGCGCTGGATCACCTCAGCGTGCGGCCTCTGGAAGCCATCAATTTAATTCGAAACTTACTCAAAGTGGATGCATTCCTGATCCCAATGTCCGAACATCCGGTCGATTTGATGGCGATCGACATCAACGACCATGAAGTCTATGGCGAAGTAAATATCGATCAGTTGGTGGTCCCGCCAAAAGAGCTGATGCTCTACCCTGCCGTCCCTGCCACCCGTGAAGCGGTAGAGGCGATTAGCGAAGCGGATCTCATCCTGATTGGCCCGGGCAGTTTTTACACCAGCCTGATGCCCTTGCTGCTCATTAAAGAGATGGCCCAGGCCCTGCGGCGCACGCCTGCGCCTGTGGTATATATTGGCAATCTGGGCCGCGAGCTCAGTCCGGCCGCCGCCAGCATGTCGCTGCCGGCCAAGCTGGCGCTGATGGAGCAGTATGTGGGTAAAAAGATTATTGATGCGGTGGTGGTAGGACCCAAAGATGACGTGACCGGGCTGGAAGGCCGGGTGGTGGTGCAGGAGCCGCTTGAGGCGAGCGACATTAAGTATCGCCACGACAGGCATCTGCTGCGCGTGGCGCTGGAGAAGGCGATTCAGGCGTTGGGTTGAGACTATCGCGTTAGTTTGCTGCAGCCGTTCTCGCTTTTTCCTGCATCAGCACCGCCATTTGTGCGCGCAGATACTGTTCTGTTTGATAAACCTGCTGCTGCCTGGCAGCTGAATTATCAGGCAGAAGCTGGATCTTACGCAGCCGCTCCTCTGTCGGTTCCGCCTGGCGAAAATGGGTCAGCATGTCGAATGTTGCAGACTTTAGTTCACTGACCGTGATGTAATGACCCCGTTTCTCATCCAGCGCATTCAACCGATCGGCCAGCTGCTGCAGCCGGACCATGCCATGATGCCAGCCGTTGAGGTTTTCTGTCGTAATGGCGGCAGCATTAAGCTGCTGTTGCCCCTGAAGGTCGGGACCAGGTTTGTGAGCAGACTGCCAGCTCCAGGCCAGCACACCACTTATCAGCAACATAGTGCACATCCCCGCCGCAAATGCTCGCCATGGTTTTGCCGCTGCTGCCCGTGGCGTTACCCCCTCTGATGCTGGCTGAGCGACGTAAACCCATTTTTGGGGTTCTGGTGGCATAGCAGGTCCGGCAGGCAATGCGATCTCCTGCGCTGTTTGACTCTCCCTCCCGGTGACACTCTCGTCATTCTTCACCCTGGCCGCTGCGTTGCGCAGCATTGTCAGCAGGGTATTAAACTGGGTTAACGGCTCAAGTTCCAGACGCTGCAGCACCTGGCCCATGCGACTCAGGTACTGTTCGGTCTGGTGAAGTGAGTCCTGGTCGGAATACGCCAGGGTTAAGGTACGCAACATCTGCTGCAGGCGTGTACTGAGCGTTCTCAGTAGCGCGACCCGAACAGGAACGGCTTGCGGCCAGAGTCCCTGCCACTGATGCATCAGCAAAGCTTCCAGAATTGCCAGTCCTTCGTTAAGACCCGTTATGCCCGAAAGACGCGTGCGCGCCAGCGCATACCCACACGCTGTCTGCAGCTCAACGCCATTCTGGCGAAACAGCGACAAACTCAGCTGTTCAACGCGTTTCCAGTCAACGTCCGGGCGCGCGGGATGCGAAAGCTTCGCCAGCTCATGGTGCAGAGCGATATAATCCGGCAATGCACGCGGGTCACCACCGGTTTTGAGCATGTCAGGATTGTTCAAGGATCCCATTTCTGTCACCTCCGTTAAGGCCGCTTAAGTTCGAGAGTGAGGGTCGAGAAACTGCTGTTGCTTCAGATGGCGTAGCAGGACGCGGCCCTCCGGCATAAATTCGGTGCCATAGCGCACAAGACCCAGACCTTTCAGCTCAGCATCAATGGCGTAGCGCAGTTCGCCTGGCTGCAGCTGTTCAAGCAATACCACGCTGATACTTTTCAGCCGCGGCTCATATTTCAGCAATACCGATGAGAAGGTGCTCATCAGCTGATGAGCGGTGCCCGGCATGCCCTGCAGAATTTTGGTCATGTCTGGCAAACCATAATCCGGCAGATGTGCCAGCGTCCCTGCGCGGCAGTTGAGGATCCGCTGCATATTGTCGAGTACGGACAGAATCACCTGGTTCTGCTCGCTGACGCGGGTAAGCTCAAGCCCGCCGGTAAAGTTGCCCGCCAGTATTTCATAGAGCGATGGCGCGTTATGTCCCTGCGGCATCAGTTATCCTTTAACGCGTGTAACGTCAGGTGGTTATTTCCGGCCTCGATAATGCGTGGCTTATCAGGATCCAGTTCTTCACGCGACAGCACCAGCCGCCAGCTGTTTTGCTCGCTGTCCGGATGACGAAACAGCCCGGTCACCGCCACGAACTGCGCGTCAGTCTCCATGGGCATATCGAGACTGGCATCGCCACCCGGTTTGACCACCACGTCCCGACGGGCCAACAGATCTTCTTTTAATACGCTGTCCCCCTCTTTCAGCAGCTGCTGATAGACCGTTTTGTCGAACGTCTTGCGGTCTTTCAGCTGATAAACGCGCACCACCATCGGCTCAGAGAGGGAATTGCTCTCCCGGGCGTCGGTGTTAAGCGCCTCACGCGCGGTAAAATCCAGGTGTAAGACGTTTACCTTCTTATAAAAAACCGAGGTTAATGCCGATTTGGTGCCGTCCGTCACGCTCTGCGTCAGGCCGCATGCCGTCAGGCTGAACGCCAGCAGCGGAAGCAGCCAGCGGGGAGTTTTAGTTAAACTGATAGGTAACACGTCGATTTCCTTGTTGTGGTGTGGTGGGCTGCAAGCCACGGTAGTAACCGAGTTCCGTGGTAAAGCTCGGCGGGATATCGTGCGGATGGTGATCCTTCTCGGCCCCCAGCACGCCATTCAGGCCAAGCCAGAACGATCCTTCGCCCAACGGGGGGACGGTCAACAGGCGGGTGCTGACCGTTAGCTGAATTTTTGCCTTGAATCGCCAGCCCAGATATACCCGCAGCATCACCAGAAAATCCTGATAAAGCAGGCCATCCGGCCTCCAGCCCTGGGCTTCCTGCTCGTTATCCGTTGCCAGCACAATCAGCAGCTGGCTGTTGGCATCCATCATTTCATCGCCCAGCGGCGAGTTCCCGTCGAGCAGGACGTCCTCTTCGCCATAAAACCCCAGCGGCTGGCTGACCGCCACCGGGCGCAGGCAGTATGGGCTAACCCTTACCCGAGTCGCCGGGGCCAGCAGGCTCACCAGGGACTGCATGCCCTCCTGGGTTTTACCGGGCTGACGCAACACCCCAGCCAGCGCCAGAAAGCGCGAGACCGGCGTGCCAATGTGGTCTGCCGTTCCCGGGATCCCCAGGCCGACCAACCCCAGCAGCGACTGCGACAGGACATCCGTGCCACCGGGTTCAAAAGTGGCCGGATAAGAGTACTTACGCCAGATACGATAAAACTGGGTCAGGATGCGGTGGCTGAAAATATCAAGAAACCCCTGCAGCGCCTCGTGCCCTTCCCGACGTTGGGTAATGTCATCCAGATACGCGGTCGGCAGCGGCGAATCGACCCCGTACAGGCCCATAAAGGTGGTGCGAATAACCGGCGGCTTGCGCGGATCGTCATCATCATATTCAACCGCTTTCAGTTCGCTTGCCGGAAAGCCCATACCCGGATGTGGGCAAAAGCGCACCGGGTCGTCTGACGGATGCCGGGTAGCGCCAATCAGGGGGGCGTTGGGCTGGCGTTTTTCTAACAGCTGGCAAAAGCGATAAAAGTTAATGCGGTGAAGGTCAGCTTCCAGCCGTGGGGTCAGCCGGGAATGCGGCGATTGTGCTTCTCTTCCCATTCAAGGCGCTCTCCGGTGGGTTGCAGGATGATAGTCAGACGGTTAAAGAGGTAAATATCGGTGTACAGCGCAAAGAAACGGCTCAGCATTTCACCAAACAGACAGATATCGCCTCGCCCGGCAAAACCGTGGCTATCGAGCGTGACGTCAATCTGCACGCCACGCACCAGATACCCCTGTTCAAAACGCTCCGTCTCGCTGTGTTTCACCTCAAGAATGGCGTCCAGACGGCGGCGGTTCATTTCGCTCTGCGTCCATTCGTACAACGCCAGCGTGCCGCGAAGGACCTCGGCGCTGTCCATCATTGACAGAAATCCGCTGCCGAGATGGCTCAGCACGCGCCAGTGAAAGCGATCCTCTGCCGGGGGATAACACGGCAGCGTCGGGGCGCAGAGATTACGTACGGCAATACTGGCTGAGGTGGTTTTTACTACCCTATCCAGCACCGTGCTTTGCAATGCACGACGGGGCAGCAGGCCGTTAGTCCCGATAAGTGTCAGCGAGAGGCTCTCCTTTTCCGGCACGGTGTGATGGTCAAAGGCTTCACCGCCGAGGATGAGCCAGGTGTTGTGCAGGCCGGAAGGCCCACGGCGCACGCGGGTATGGTAGTAATACTCCGGGGCATCGTGGCGCATCATCCCGCCTTTGTGGCGGAAGCTGGAAAAAGGCACATAGGCATGCTGGCTGGATGACATCACCGAATCCACGGCGTAAATCTCGGTGTGGCCATCCTGCACGCGCATCGGACGCAGCATGTATTCCGTCTGCAGGGAATTGAGCGTTAGCGGGTCAGACTCCAGCGGGAAGAGATTAATCACCGGCACGCAGTTAAGCCGCAGATGCTTTTCCGTGAAGCTAAAGTCGTGCTCCCAGCGCTCGCCCAGCACCACGTCGATGTCAAACCACGGAAGCTCTGCCGGAAAGGTGACGCTCTCCAGCCCACGCAGCCCCGTGAACATGAATTTCTCCCGGAAGGTGAAGTACTCCAGCAGCAGCTGATAGCCGCTAAAACTGCTGTTGCCCTTTGGCCACAAGGTGTCGTCGTCGCCAAATCCCTGAGCGGTGAAATGCCCGTCGAGCGGCCTTCTGTCCACCTCGCCCGGAAGGCGCAGCCACAAGCGGGACACATTCAGGGTAAAGGCTTCATGCATGGCGCAGGCCAGCGGTGCATCTGCGTTGAAGTACAGCGGAATAGAGCTGAGCTCGAGGCGGCTCCAGTCGGCGAGTTGACTGCAGTTAAAACGCAGGCGAATCACCGAGCGTCCGTCCGGATCGGTGGTAAGCGTCGCCTTCTCCAACGACAGCGGCTGGAGGTGAATGTCCTGGGTGGTGGTATAGCGACAGCGTGTGCCTTTTTCACCTATCGGGCGAGAAAGCACTTCAAAACCTTTGCCGATGCGCATCGGATCTTTCATCTCGCGCCAGTCCGGCGCGAGCTCGACCACCGACATCGACGGAATGGTCCGCAGATAGTGCGGCCACAGCAGGCTCACCAGCCCCTCGGTCAGCTCCGGCAAGTCATCATCAAGCTTCTCGCGCAGCCGACCCATCATAAAGGCAAAGCCTTCAAACAGCCGCTCCACGTACGGGTCGCGTGCCCCCGCTTTATCGAGGTTTAACATTGCTGCACGATCCGGATGGGCTCGAGCAAATTCCTCTCCGGCTTCAAGCAGATAGCGCATTTCAGCGTCGTAATAACGCAGGGTTAAGTCGTCCATAAATTTAACTATCAGTCCGTTTTTAATATCAGCCGCAAAGTACGGCAGAGCGAGCAGGATCAAGCGCAATCAGCCCGGAGAGCAGCGCGTCCATTTCGGGTAGCAGGCGGGTTTTATCCGCCTCACTGCGCCCTGCTCTGGCACGCAGTAATTTGAGCCGACGCGCTTTGACTTCGAACAGCAGGTCCGGCGTCCACTGCTCAAGGGTGAGCGTGCGGGCACGGTCGTCGAGCTCGCCCAGCAAGTGCAGCGCCATTTCGTATTTGCCGTACTGCTCGGTGACACGCGCCATCAGCAGACGCATCAGCCACTGGTCACGGGAGGATGTGTAACCCGCACGGGTCTGTAGCCAGTTGAGTGCGGCGTCTATTCCCTCGCTGTCCGCTTTAGCCAGCACTTCCGGCTCAAGGGATAACACCTCATCCCCGGAAGAAGCGGCGGTCATCACCGGTTCATCCTTCCAGCCCGGCATCGCATCCAGCACGCTTTCGTTAATCCAGTTCATCGTCACTTCATCGGCGAACGGCGTGCCGTCGTTGAACGCCAGCACCTCCAGCCCCGGCAGGCGAGACAGCAGCCCGGTGAGATCCCGGCAGAGAATATCTGCCCGTACGGAGTCAGCATCGAGCTTCACCAGCGCTTGCCAGGCGTACCACTGGAGATCCAGCCACAGATGGTTAACCCCCTGCGCCAGCAAGGCGTCGGTATATTCCAGCAATTCTGACCAGCTTTTCTGCAGGTAAAGCCGTTTGAGGTGCGCCTTGTTGTCCGGCTTGGGCGGCAGCAGACGGGTACGCCCGGAGGCATCCAGCGGCGGCAGGGACATCAGCGTATCCCAGCGAATGCATTTCAGCAGATGATGTCCCGCCAGCCAGCCGCCGGGCTGGTCCCGCAGGTATCGCGCCAGCTCTTTGGCCTGGCTGAGCAGGTCACGCCCTGAAGATACGGTATTCATTGCGGGTGCGAACGGGGCAACCTCCGTGGCGGCAGCACTCTCTTCCTGGCTGGTTTGCGGGACGAGACTGTTGGCTCCCCCGCTCTGCACCAGCCTGTTTTCCAGCGCCTGATACAGCACGGCGAGCAAGGGCTGCCCCTCGTCATCAAATGTCCGTAGGGTGTTGTCTGCCCGCAGTAGCGCCCCGGCGATACGCCGCATCACCGTGATATCCACTTCGGGATAGCGCGACAGGCTGTCGATCACGCGGCTGCTGCCCAGCCACTCCAGCGCCGATTTACGGCTGCGCTCGCGCCGGGGATGCAGCTGGGTTCCGAACTTTTCCAACATAGCGGCCAGCAATTCCAGCCCCTCTGCAAACCCGGTTTCGCCGTCCTGATGCAGGCGCGCCCAGACGTAGAAGGTCGTTACACGCAGATCCTTGCAGACACCGGTCAGCAGCTTTTCTGTCAGCTGGCAAATCAGGGCGGTATCAATGCCGGAGAGCTTATTCACCTCTTCGCGGATGCGCTGAAAGTCATCGTTGTAGCCGGGATCCTCCCCGGTCGGTTCAACATCATTTATGGGTTCCAGCCAGCGCTCCCGGTCGCGGATGCGCGTCCGGGACTGATCCAGCAATGTGCTCTCCTCTGCTCCACAGGCGTAGAGCAGGTTCTGTAATGCGGCCATTATTCCATTCCATCCATGGCTGAGTTATCGGAAGTGTCGAGCGCCTGAGCGGTTGCTAAGGGATCCACGGTGAAGATCTGATCCGGGAGACGGAAATCACGCAGCGCCAGTAGTGCCAGAGGTCCCCTGCCCAACTGGGATCGCAGTACCCACTGCAGCGTACGGCCATCCGGGGCGTCGAAGCTCATCATCCACTGGCTGCGGTCGAGCTGCTGACGCTTGCCCTGGTCCAGCCAGCGGATAAAACCCCAGGTTCCGCTGTAGTCACCAAACAGGCGTGCGCCCGCGTTGGTCGACGTCCAGGTCAGCATCGCGCCCGGCTTGAAAGTGTCGCCCGGCCAGCGGAAGGATTGCCAGTCCGCCATCTGGTTGAAGTAATGCATTTTTTGCCCGTCAATAGTGAGCTGGGTCTCCACCACCTGCGCTGCCGGACGGGCCTGCAGTTCGAAGCTGATCCCCTGACTGCCGTCGGTAAACAGGATGTCTGACAGCTGGCTCAGCTGGTTTACCGCCTTGAGAAAAGCAGGATTAAACGTCAGCCCCTGACTGTGGGCACTGTCCGGCACCCACCGGCTGCCCTCTTTGTGCAGCACGCCGCTTAGCTCTGAGGTCAAAAACCTGTCGATGCGTCCCGCATCTTTACGGATAAACTCGGCCAGCATTGGCAGCGAGGCATCGCTTTTGCTCACCGCAAACGGGAAACGCCCCTCAAATGCCGTCTGCCAGTTCGCCACGACCGAGCGGCTCCAGCGTTCGTTGAGGCTGGCTGCTGACGGTTGCAATACCGTTTCCCATGCCTGAGTCAGCGGCTGCACGAACAGGGTGTGACCAAAACCGCGCCACTCCTCACCAAGGCTCGCCGCCACCAGACTGCCGTACTGCTGGGTGTCGGTCAGATCGACGCTTTTACCCTGGAACACGGTCTGCGCCAGGCTTTGCATCATCTCCTGCGGATCCGTGCTGCTTGCCACCTGCTGCAAACGCAGGCGCACGCGGGTGATACGGGTCAGGTACGTCTGCAAACTCAATGAACCGTCTGCCGACATCACGTTACTGGCGTTATTTTTCCCCATTAGCGCCAGCAGCGGCCCGAAGGTATCGTCCAGCGGGCCCTGCGGTCCGGCGGCACGCTGATCGATCGCGGGTTTTTCTGTATGGCCGATCAGGTCTTTCGCCGAGCGGAGGATAGACTCCGGGACGCCTTCTTTTTGCTGTCCGGTCTGCCCTTGCCACGCCAGCGTGTTCATCAGCGCAATCAGCGGCGACTGTCGCACGTCGCTCATCAGCGTTAGCTGGTCAGTGACATCGGCAATGTTTTGCGCCGGGTTAAGCCGCAGGCTGTTGAGGAAGTTCAGCCAGCTACCGGCAAAGTCGGTAAAGTAGCGCTGGGTCAGTCGGGCTTTCAGCGTTTCCGCCGACAGGTCCGCAGAAACGGCCTGGCGGCTGTCGCTCAGCACCCAGTCGATTTCATCCCGACGGGCGTTCGCCGCTTTCTCAATAGCCTGCTGGATCCCCCCTTCCCAGGCCTGACGGGTAAACATCCCCGGCACGGCTTCATCGGTGGTGAACAGACGGCGGGCATCGGTCGCGTGGGTCATCTCTTCCAGCGTCATATCGGCAAAGTTACGCCGCACCGATTTGAGCATATGTTCGTACAGAGTGCTTTCCGCGTTACGCCGGCCGATCTGCTGAAGCAGCACCTGACGGCTCTGGCCGACCAGCGACACATCCGGGGTAATTTTCCACTGCGGTTGCCGGGGCAGCTCCGCGATATAAAACGCCCACAGATCCGGTGACAGGCTCTGCCACAACCCGGGGGAAATGCCCATGCGGGTCGGCTGCACCGCTTTCATTGTTTGGGCGTAGAATGCGCCGTCCGTTTTGTCTGGACGCGCCATCATCAGCCAGGCTTTTAGCTGGTCGTAACCCGGTTTCGCCAGCGCGATACGGGTGTCGCTGTTGGGGGCAGAGTTCACCAGCGCGTTCAGTTTATGCGTTAACGCCGCATTAGCCGGATCGCGGATCAGGCGGTTATTCGCCACGCCGTACCAGGGCAGCACCGCACTTAGCAGCTGCGGGCTATGGCCCAGACCAAAACGCAGATACCAGGGCGTTCCGTGCTGAATGTGGTATTGCAGGCGACCGGCATCGTTACGCAGGTCGTGCAGGGCGGTAAGCTGATAATCGGAGATGGACGGATGCTCTACCAGCGCGCGAGCGTTGGTCGCCATCGAGGAGATTTGTCCGTAGTTCAGGGCAAAAGAGAGCAGCAGCCCCGCTCCCCAGACGCCAATAACCGCCATGACGACCCATGCCAGCGTCTGCTCCCAGGCCAGGCCAACCCGGCGACCGCGTATGCGGGTGCAGTCGTTAATGACACCCTGCCAGGTGTCCGGGAACGTCAGAGCATGCTGGTAAGCGGGCTGAGGCGCACTTTCAACGCTGACGTCATCTAAGGGGCCGGGTCTGTCTGCCAGGCTGAAGACCAGCCCCCGCAGTGGGACGCGCTGTTGTGTAGCGTAAAGCCACGGCGTAAGACGTGATGCCCAGCGTTCACGCTCCCCCTGTTCCAGCTGTTGCGCCAGACGCAGCAGGAAATCATGACAGCGGTTGTCTGCTATCTGCGCAATGCCCTGCTCGCGCAGTTGAGGCAGCAGTTTACTGAGCTGGCAGGAGACATTCTCCGGTATCGCTCGCTGCGGCAACGTGATGCCTACGGCCTGAGATTGACGCCCCTTTTGCGACCAGTCGCTGCCGTACAGTTGCCACAGCCAGACCGGAGCCGAGTAGCGTAATGCTTCACTGATTTTCTCCAGCCCACGGAGATCCTTATCGCTTATCTGCGGTGTAAGACTCTGACCTTCGCCAATCACCCGGATGATGCCATCCAGCGGGCGACCACGGCGCAATTTGCGCAGGGCGGCGTATTTTTCGTTATCAACATCTGGGGTCAGGCTGCCGCCGTAAAGCAGTACGGTACGGTTGCCTTCGAGCCACAGGCTGGTTTGCAGGCCGGGAATGAGGTGTTCGATGGCGGGTTCATCACCGCTGATGAGTAACAGACGGACTTTGCGGCGCCATAAGCGGCCATAACGGGTACTCATCGCGCGGCTAATTTCTCCTGTCAGCGTCTGCTGCTTTTGCTGTTGGAGGCGAAGCCTGCGCTGTTGCTTCTCTTTCGACGTTCGGTAGGCGATATTACGTAACCACAATTGCCAGCCGGAAAAAGCAAGCGCAGACAGGCTGAGCGCCATGATCCATCCCATACCACAGACGAGCAGAATCGGCCGTATCTCTCCCCATTCTGTCGACGCGTCAGTGGCGAAGATCCAGAAAATGCCGCCCCCCAGCACGATCGCCAACGTTATCGCTGCTACAGCAATAAACGTTGTATGTGCAACGGAGATGCCTTCAGTTTGTTGGTTGTCCTTATCCATAAGGCTTGATAATTCCAAGTGCAAGAGTGTGTAAAGGGTCAGCGGCTATCCAGCCGCAGGGCTGCTTTTGCGTACGGGCGAAGATCGCCGCAAGCGAAATCGCCACCAGGGGCTCCATTTCGCCTGATTCACCCCAGTAACTGTCCTGCAGATGCTGAGTGACATTCCAGCCGCAGCTTGCCAGTTCAGGCTGCCCGGATGGTGAAAAGAGCATGCAATACTCTGGAACCTGTTCAAGCTCGCTCTGAATTTGCGCCCGCTGGCAAACCTGCAAAATGGATTCGTTGGCGGTTGGCTCAAAAATCTCACCCCGGGCCAGCACAACAGGAGCTGTAGCGCCAACCAGCCACAGTACGGCAGTCTCGCTGGCCGGACGTACTGCCGTAGCGGAAGCCGTGAGCGACTGACAGCCGGCAACCAGTGCCTGTGTATCCGGGGCAGCATCGGCAAACATCTCCGCAAGCTCTGCCAGCGTTTCTTCACCGCGCCAGGGTTTTGGTTCCTCGGGTAGCACAACATCGGGGAAAGTCAGTTTCATTTGCCCGATGAATGCGCGCCAGGCGATGTTACTTCCGGCCCAGTAGCATCTCGCAGGCGAGAGACGCTCACTACTTTTAGGTTGTTTTATCCATTGCAGAACCAGCATTCTGGCAAGCTGTTGATCACGCTCGTCAGCATCCTCCGAAAACGTACGGGCAATGCGAAACGCAGCGAATCCTCTCTCGCTTCGCGCTTTTGGAGGCAGGGTTTCACGTCTGAAAACGCGTTCCCATTCAAGCTCATTGCTGCCTGCCGGGCCAATCAGAACGGTTTCCAGCAGACCAAAATGAAGTCGATGTTGGATCCACCACTGCTGCTGAATGGCCTTTACCTCCTGCTGCCATAGCGTGGCGTTGTGCACCGAGCAACGGTAGTACCCTAGCCGAAAAAACCAAAGCGTCCCCACAACGCTAATACCGATCAACATTGCGGTAATCACCGCCCCGCTGCTGACTTCTGTTTTGCGCAGCAGCACCGAACAGCCTCCCGCGATCGGCCCCATCAGCGAAGCCGCCGCTATCCAGCGTTTCGCGACTGGGGGGCGGGTAACCTTATAAGGTGGAAATGAGGGCACCGCTCTCATTGCTCGATTCTCACATCGGGGAAGGAGCTCACCAGCGTACAGCCACAGGCACATTTGTGACCATGCAGAGCAGCAGGCTGCCCATCCACCAGCATGAGCGAGCTACCCTCTGCAATGATCGTCATACCATGCTTATTGCAGATGACCGGGTCAGCTTTCGTGGCGATGCCTTTGCCAAAAAAGGAATAGTGGCCGCCCAGCACCTGGCCGCCATACTCCCTCAGGGTGTCTCCCTGACGAATGATATTTTTCATAAGAACTCTCTTCCCTGAATCAGGAAATAAGCATGGAGCGGGCTTGTTTCGCCCAGGTAGAATTGATGATTGTTTTCGCGTATGCCAGACGCTGGTCTTCGATGGCTGCTGTTTGCTGAGCAACCACGACGCCAGGCGCAGAGGTAAAGGCTCTGAGTGCGTCTGCGTCTGCGTTCATTGGAACAGGTAGCCTGGTCAGGAGATCCAGCGCTTCAACTTCGAGCGATAACAGCCCACCGGTTGCGGCCAGGCCCGCCAGCTTCGCCGTCGTACCCTTCTGTTTAAAGCTGAATATCACGCCACCCACCAGCGTGGCCGCGCCGACGACGGTCCCGGCGATGGTTAACGGTGACAGAGGCTTACTGCATTTGTTGCCAAAATAGATCATCCGGTAGCGAAAATAGCTGCCCCAGGGTTCCCGTCCACCTAAGGTGTAGTGCATAAACCACGCACGGGAATCATGTACCTGATCGTCGAACAGCGCCCGAACAAGTCCGCCTGGCAGATCGGCATTGGTCGCCTCACCCAGCAGGGGAAACAGAACTTCAACCTTGTCCTCGCCCTCCTGCTTCATTTTCCGATACTCTTTCGGCTCATCGTCGGTGTTGAGCAAGAAAATGGCATTGTGTGGGATCACATCCATCACCAGCTGCGTGATGCTGCCCACGGAGCGGAACTGCTGCCGATAATCTTCGCCAAACTCCTGCGCCGCCTCGCGAAGCTGGGTTTGCCCAAGATCGGGGTCAAAATCCTTCACACCTGGATCCAGCACCAGCTCGTTCATTTTATCCGCAGGCTGCAGCGCTGTTTTTTCTTTGCGCATGCTCTCTATTGCCCCTTGCTTCAGGTCTCTTTTGGCCTTAGAGGCCTCCAGTGCCCCGGAGGTGGCATCAGTATCCGTTGCGCGCAGATAGAATGGCGTTTTTAATAGCGTCCCTTTGGCATAGCGATTGATGCGCTAGGCGGTGATCCAGGCCATCTGATGATCGCAGGCTGTCTCCAGGCTTACGGGGGCGCGTGGAGGATCATAGCTGGCAGCCAGCTCATCGGTAATGGGGGTGGCTGGTGAAGGCTGGTTAAGGGTTAATTCGCGCCAGGCGTTGAAGCGTTGTTGTAGTTCATTTTTAACACCAAATTCCTGAACAAGATCAGGTGGCATTGCCCTCCATTTATCTTTTCTGAGCGCTTCAGGCAATATATCTTCAGGCACCTTTAAAGGAGAGCCGCAGCAAAAAGCCGATGAGAATAAATCATTAAGTGGAATCTGAGATAGTAAAAATCGGTCATCAGATGCATTAGCTTTCCCCTGATCTCCAGGAGGATAACCACCGCCAATATCTGAGTGCACCCCAGGGTAAATAACCTCCACGCTGTTTGCCGGATATTGTCCACTGGCGCGGCAAATGGAATCGAGGGGAAAACAGAGGCGCTGCTCGTGGGAGGAGACCAGATGCGCGCAGCGCTTGATAAGCCCGCCGTAGGTCTCCTCTTCGGGTAATTCCTGCGTATCGTCGGCCCATGACATATGCCCTTCCGCTACCGGAGCCATATGCGCGACGCCCACGGAGGCAACGGTATCCAGAAGGCCTAAAAACTCCACGCTCAGCGGGATTTTCAAATCACCAACCGCCAGGCACTGCTCTGGTTTCTGCTTTTCGGCCTTTGGTTTCGGCAGCAGTTCACTCAGCCAGTTGATAAAGGTACGTGCCGCCGCCGCGCCGCGGGAAAATCCATATATATACAGCTTGATCCCCAACAGTTTAGGTTGTTGCGGGCTGGGCTGCTTCAGCGCGGGCCTTAGCAGACTCTCCAGTTGTTTGAGGTGGCGGGCGAACTCTTCAAAGCGATTATGGCTGCCGGTCAACCCCAGAGATGCCCAGGAGGTCGCCATATTTTCCAGCGCAGCCCGGCTCTGTCCGTTACTCATCCACTGTTCGCTGAGGGCAAATTTCAAAGCATCAATAATACGCAATAGTCCCCAGTTAATGCGGTCTTCCCCTCTGTCTGCAAATGCCAGCCCTGCCATTGAGTAATCCAGATCGTTTATTTCCGGAAAAGGGGTGCCGACGCCGGGTATATAGTATTTAAAGTAGCTCCCCTTCAGGGAGGCATCGGTATCAAACAACCCTGCGGTCGTGCTTACTCCGCCGGCCGTGCCGTTACCAATGGTGGCGCGAAACAGGCGGGCAATGTTGGTCGGGTGTTTTGGGTTAGACAGATAGAAATCGTTATTCAGGTTATTTCCGGTACCATCAAAAAACAGGCTGATATGCAGAGTTTTACAGCAGGGCAACTCAACCACCCGATCTGCCGCCTCGCACAGCTGGTTACGATATTTACTTTCCAGGCTTTCCTGCTGTTTACAGTTTTTACCCACCAGCGCCGCGTTTGAAGGAAGCCGCCCCTGGGCCGGAAACGGCGGCGGATACCAGACCAAATCCATGGTTACTTCGGACATACTTTTGGCTCCTTCATTTCGAGCGGCAGTTTGAACGGGTAATTTGCATTTGTCGGCGACCAGCAGCTTGTGGTCACCTTGACTTCATCGCAGGGTAAGAAGTGAACTGTGATACCGCAGGTCTCTTGGCCTGTATAGTCCGGAACAATCACCGTTTTGCTATGTTCACGATTCTGTGCTGTCATTTTTTTCTCCCAGGCCAAATATTTTGCTGTATCAGAAAATCCTGGAAAACCTTCTGAAGTACCTACTCCAGTTTCCCAATCGATACGAACAGTCATCCCATATTTCCAGACTGGAGGTACTCCGTAACAGCACCCTCCCCCTCCCCCATCAAAAGGCCCGATAATATCAATCCCCGACTGGCCGTTGACGCTGAAATGATTAATCGCCCATTTGGTATGGTTGATGGCTTTGATGGTTCCCGCTCCGCCGCTTTGCGTTTGTGCTTCCGCCTGCGGCTGGCTGCATCCGGCAAGTAACGCTATGCCAAGTAATACGCCGAACCGGCATCCCTTCACTGTGATCCCATCCCTGGTTACTTCGGACATACTTTCGGCTCCTTCATTTCGAGTGGCAGTTTGATCGGGTAATTTGCATTTGTCGGCGACCAGCAGCTGGTGGTCACCTTGACTTCATCGCAGGGTAAAAAATGAACCGTGATACCGCAGGTCTCTTGTCCTGTGTAGTCCGGTAAGACAGCGACTGCACTGTGTTGTTTTTTTTGCGCATCTATTTTAGTTTTCCAAGCCTGGTATTTTTCTTCATCCGCAAACCCAGGAAAACCTGCTGACGATCCTTGCCCTGTTTCCCAGTCAATTTGCACCGTCATACCCGGTTTCCAGACTTGAGGTACTCCGTAACAGCACCCTCCCCCTCCCCCATCAAAAGGCCCGATAATATCGATCCCCGACTGGCCATTAACGCTGAAATGGTTAATCGCCCATTTGGTATGATTTATGGCTTTGATGGTCCCCGCTCCGCCGCTTTGCGTCTGTGCTTCCGCCTGCGGCTGGCTGCATCCGGCAAGTAACGTTATGCCCAGTAATACGCCGAACCGGCATCCCTTCGATTTGCTCCCATCCCTGGTTACTTCGGACATACTTTCGGCTCCTTCATTTCGAGCGGCAATTTGATCGGATAGGACGGGCTGCCGTAGGTAAAGCAACTTGTCGTTACCTTCACCTCATCGCAGGGTAAGAAGTGAACCGTGATGCCGCAGGTCTTTTGACCGGTATAATCCGGCACAGAGATGGTCTTGCTATGTTGCCGGTTGTTGGCACTCATCTTCTTTTCCCAGGCTTTATATTTTTCATAATCAGCAAACCCAGGGAAACCCTCCGTCGACGCCTCCCCACTTTCCCATTCAATTCGAACCATCATTCCCGGTGTCCAGACTGAAGGCACGCCGTAACAGCATCCACCTCCGCCGCCATCAAACGGGCCGATAGCATCAATCCCCGACTGCCCGTTGACGCTGAAATGGTTAATCGCCCATTTGGTATGGTTGATGGCCTCAATGGTTCCCGCTCCGCCGCTTTGCGTCTGTGCTTCTGCCTGCGGCTGGCTGCATCCGGCAAGTAACGCTATGCCCAGTAATACGCCGAACCGACATCCCTTCAATGTGATCCCATCCCTGGTTACTTCGGACATACTTTCGGCTCCTTCATTTCGAGCGGCAATTTGATCGGATAGGACGGGCTGCCATAGGTAAAGCAACTTGTCGTCACTTTCACCTCATCGCAGGGTAAGAAGTGAACGGTGATACCGCAGGTTTTCTGCCCGGTGTAGTCTGGTAGGACGGCTACTGCACTGTGTTGTTTTTTTTGCGCATCTATTTTGGTTATCCAAGCCTGGTATTTTTCTTCATCCGCAAACCCAGGAAAACCTGCTGACGATCCTTGCCCTGTTTCCCAATTAATTTGCACCGTCATACCCCATTTCCAGACTGGAGGTACTCCGTAACAGCACCCTCCACCTCCCCCATCAAACGGCCCGATAATATCGATCCCCGACTGCCCGTTGACACTGAAATGGTTAATCGCCCATTTGGTATGGTTGATGGCCTCAATGGTTCCCGCCCCGCCGCTCTGCGTCTGTGCTTCCGCCTGCGGCTGGCTGCATCCAGCAAGTAACGTTATGCCCAGTAATACGCCGAACCGACATCCCTTCAATTTGATCCCATCCCTGGTTACTTCGGACATACTTTCGGCTCCTTCATTTCGAGCGGCAGTTTGAACGGGTAATTTGCATTTGTCGGCGACCAGCAGCTTGTGGTCACCTTCACTTCATCGCAGGGCAAAAAATGAACCGTGATGCCGCAGGTCTCTTGTCCTGTATAGTCCGGAACAATCACCGTTTTGCTATGTTGTCGGTTGTTGGCACTCATTTTCTTTTCCCAGGCTTTATATTTTTCATAATCAGCAAACCCAGGGAAACCCTCCGTCGACGCCTCCCCACTTTCCCAGTCAATTCGAACCATCATTCCTGGTGTCCAGACGGAAGGTACCCCGTAGCAGCATCCACCTCCGCCGCCATCAAAGGGGCCGATAGCATCAATACCCGATTGCCCATTTACGCTGAAATGGTTAATCGCCCATTTGGTATGGTTGATGGCTTTAATGGTTCCCGCTCCGCCGCTCTGCGTCTGTGCTTCTGCCTGCGGCTGGCTGCATCCGGCAAGTAACACCATGCCCAGTAATACGCCGTACCATTGCCTGTTCACATTCTTTTTCCTCAGTTAACTCGTTATCTAATTACTGGCGATGCAAATAGCATCGACGGGTAACGTCACGGTATCGACAACAGCGGAAAAAGGAACGTCAAGCCAGGGATAGAAGAACCACATCCCCAGCTCTGTCATTTTTTGTGTACCTTGATAATATTCGCGGTAACACCCTTTCGAGTGCTCAGCAATAGAGCCGCAGCCGCTCAACAGAAATACCGCAGTTAACACGATGACTTTTTTCATCCTTGAACCTCATTATATTTTTTGTATTCACTGAGACCCGCCAGTACCCAGGCATCACGATCTTCCTCAAAAAGAATCTTTTTCTTTGTTGCCTCCAGCATGGCGTTAAAACAGGCAGAAAAGAGTTCTTCTTTCGTCGGGTAAATATTTTCGGGTAAGTGTTGGGCTTTTAAAAAAAGAATGGCATCTGAAAGGCACATCATTGCTTCAAATTGCGCATCGCTGAACGTAATTTGCTGGGCAATCTCATCGGCATAAGCCGCCCCCTTGCCTGCAAGGATGGCGGGGTTATCATCACGATCGATCCAGCTCCAGAACAGAGCAGGCCTTAGCAGTTGAGCACCCGCTTTTGCAGTTAAAATACCGTTAAAGAGCCAGGGGAAAATACGCGTATCCCAGAACCGAAATATACCAGGAAGTCCTTCATGGCTGGCATCGACACATTGCCTGAGCCATTTTGCGAGTGCTGAAAAAGGCCACGGCGATACAATCAACAACAGCGGAGCCGTAAGCGCCACCTCTCTGGCAAGCTCACTCAGCCACTGAACCTGCTGCGGTTCATCAAGATCGATTCGAATAAGCAACGGTGCATCTTCACGATAAATATCTTCCGGAATCCCTTCATACAGAGAGCACCAGGCGAGCGAAGAAGAAAATCCAGACAGTGCGGGAATAACAGAAAATTCCATCCCACACTGGTCAATTAGAATATCGATATAATGATGATTAATTTTCCGGCAGGTCTGCTCTATTTCACTCAGCCAGTTGCGTATATGCTCCATTAATTAACCCTCCCTCTTCACAAAGCCCCGAGCCTGTTCCTGCGCTCTTTTCAGACACTCCTTACACACAGAGGACGGCAGCTCCGGCAGCGGAAAATCCTCGCCGGCCGGCCCCTGCAGAGAATGCTGGCCCTTCAGGCTCAGTAATCCCGGACCGTGGATCTCTATCCTCCCCTGCGGCGTAATGCGGATATACGCCCCGCCGCAACCAAGGGTGATACCATTTTTGGCGGTGAGCTGAATATGGCCCTGGGTGGACTGCACCATGACATCCTTCAGCGAGGTCAGTGACAGGGTGTCTGCATGTGACTCCATTGCCAGCGGACCGTTGCCGGACACCAGCCGCATCCCCTCCTCCCGGGCAAGCAGGGAGATCGCTTTACCCGAGACAACCGAATGCCGCTGTGCGGCAGTGATATTCACTTCTCCCAGACTCTGCAAATACAGCCCTCTGCCGCTGTGTAACAGCGCGGCTTCCGGCGTAACCGCCGCCAGCCCCTGCGGGGCGCTGATAACAACGGCTGCCGACGTCAGCCCATCCGCGCTCTCAACAAGGGTGTTAAGCGGCGCGCTGTCAGGCATCACGTTATGATGAGACTGCGCGATACCTCCCCATTCGGTGGCCTGATTCAGCGCCCCTTTCAGCAAACTGATCGCCGACTGCATCTCCAGCACCTTCCCCTGCGCCTTCGCCTGCCCGTCCGCACTGATAAACAACCCTTTCTCCGCCCGTATCGCTCCCCAGCTGTCGGTTCTGAGTTCAAAACCCTCACCGCGTTTGTGTTTTTCGGCATCCACTAAATGACCAAGATTCAGCTGGCTCTTGCCACCGTACTCCGTCGAGACCTTGATATGTTCCTGGCCACGGCTGTCGTCGAGGCGGATTTTGTTATTGGCCGGCGTGCGCAGAACGTTGCGTTTGTAGTTGTGGATGGTGACGTGGTCAGGATGCGCCGAGTCGTGCAGCACCCCGGCGAGATATGGCCGGTCGGGATTGCCATCTTCAAACCCAATCGCCACTTCGGTCCCCGCCAGCAGCGGCAGGTGCAGGCCATAGTTGCCTCCGGCATACGGGCGGGACTGGCGTACCCACAGGCTTTCAAAGCCCGTTTCCCAGCTGTCCCGGTCAAACAGCATGCTGACGCGGTAGCGGCCGTTTTTGTCAATATGCCCGTAGGTGTCGTTCTCGGTGGTGCTGGTCACTCGCGCAGGCAGGGTGCCCGCCATCACCGGGCGTTTACCGGGCCCGGGACGAAACCCCACCTCGCTGCTGTCCGGTATCGCGGCGAAATGCACCGCAAAATCCTGGTCGCGCCGCGCGGCGCTGGTCATGCCCGTAATGACCACGCCCTGGCTGAAAGCCTCCGCCACTTCATACCCCCCGGTGACCTTCAGCCCCAGGCCCGGCCACAGGATCGGACAGCTGCTGATGGCGCTGAGCTGTGTCTGGCCGTTCAGATAGCGCTCGTGGCGCATGCGGGCATAAAACGCCCCGGACTCCGGGGACGGGTGACGGTCATACGCGCTGCCCGCCGTCAGGTAGTTGTCGGCGTAGTGGTAGGCCTCTCCGTAGGTGGTGCTGTCCCCGCGGGTCACCTCCACCTGTACGTTCATATCCTCAACCGCCAGGCGGTAGTTGTAGTCCCGGGTAGTGACCTGTTTCTGCACCACGCGGTGGTGGGACTCCATCCCCCATACCGAGTCCACCCCTTTTGCGTGCTGGCCCGACGGCGGTACCGACGGCAGGATCAGGCTTTTCTCATAGCCCTGCTGGCTGTCGTAAAACGCCACCACGTCGATGTTAAGCCGCGTGTCGGTGGTGAAGCGAAACCAGATCCCCACCTCCCCCAGCAGACGGGTGATAAAGTGCAGATCATCCTCGCCGTACTGCATCACCTGCTCGCGGCGCGGGTACTCTTTGCTCAGCGAGAACAGAAAATCCTGACCGCGCATGCTGTGGCGTTCGCGGAGGATTTTTTCCACAATCTGCGGGACGGACATGTCCTGATAGATTGCGTTCTGGTGCGAGCGGTCAAGCAGCGCCAGACGGGGCTGCAGCGTCAGGGCGTACAGGGTCTGATCTTCCGAAGTGCTCAGCCGTTCGAATCCACTCACCACGCCCTGGATCACCCGCACCGGCTGCTGGATCTTAATGCCGAAACCCTGATCGACCGGGGCCAGCAGCGTCAGCGACCCCGGTTTCATCAGCATCATGTCTTTGCTGATGCCGTGGTCGGTGCTGGTGAATTCAACACGGTAGCTGAACGGCTGGCTCAGGGCTTCAAGCCCTTCAAAGGCCAGCACGTCCAGCGCCGGTTCACACCCTTTTACCGAAAGCCTGTGATGGTTGTGGCTGAAGATGATTTTGGGGTGGGTACTCATGATGGCTCTCCATTGCCCACACTGAACGTCAGCGCAATCCCCTGCTCCTCGCTCCAGCCTAAGGTCAGCAACTGCGGTTTCTGGTTTGCCGCCATATGGCTAAGCAGTTGCTGACTTAACACCGGCAGGATCTGCTGGTTGAGCAGGCTGTCGACGTTGCGCGCCCCCGTATCCGGCAACAGGCAGGCGGCGGTCAGCGCGTCATACAGGTCTTCTTCGATATGGGTGGTGAGGCCGTAATGGCGGCTCAGGCGCTGGCTGACCTGGGCGAGCTTCATTTTCACGATGGTGCGCATCGCGGCGGGTGCCAGCGGGCGATAAATCACGGTCTGGAACCGGGCCAGCAGCGCAGGCTGGAAGTGGTTACGCAGGATCGGGCGCAGCAGCTCGTGCAGATCGCCCTCGGTGGCCTGCGGCTGTTCATCCAGCAGTTGCATCAGAGGGTCACTGCCAAGGTTGGCGGTCATCAGAATGACGGTATTACGGAAGTCGATTTCGCGCCCTTCGCCGTCGCGCATAAAGCCGCGATCAAACACCTGGTAAAACAGGTTCATCACGTCGCGGTGCGCCTTTTCCACTTCATCCAGCAGCACCACGCTGTACGGGCGTTTACGCACGGCTTCGGTGAGGATCCCGCCCTGGCCGTAACCAACATACCCCGGCGGCGAACCCTTGAGCTGGGAAACGGTGTGCGGCTCCTGATACTCCGACAGATTGATGGTGATAAGCGATTTTTCCCCGCCATACAGACTGTCGGCCAGCGCGAGGGCCGTTTCGGTTTTGCCCACACCGCTCGGGCCGACCAGCAGGAATACTCCCTGCGGGCCATTTTCCGACGTTAGCCCGGTTTTTGCCGCGCGTAAGCGTTGGGCGAGCGCCTCCAGCGCCACATCCTGCCCCACTACGCGCTTGCCCAGCGCGGTTTCCAGCGAGAGCAGCTCGATCTGCTCGTCTTTCATCAAGGAAGAGAGCGGGACGCCCGTCCAGTCAGCAATCACGTTGGCAATGGTGCGCACGTCCACCTCCACGCCGAGTAGCGGATTATTGTGCTGCATCCCGTTTAGCTGCTGCTGTAGCGCGCAGGTTTCACTCTGGCGAGAGATGTCCTGGCGGCTATCCAGCAGCTGTTCCACCAGCGCCAACTCATTGCCATACTGCGCCTCCAGCTCATCAAGCGACACAATCAGTTTGATCTCTTCCTGCTCAATCGCCGCCAGACGCTCGCCGTGGGTATCGTTACCCAGCGTCATATCTTCCAGTAGCGCCTGTTTCTCCATCCCCAGGGCGGTGATCTGCGCACGGATGCGGGTGAGCGGTTCCGGCAGGGTATCCAGGTTCATGCGCACGCGGGCGCTTGCGGTATCGAGCAGATCGACGGCTTTATCCGGCAGCTGGCGGCCGGTCAGATAGCGACGGGAAAGCGTGACGGCGGCACGCACGGCGGCGTCAGTGATATGCACATTGTGGTGTTCGGCATAGCGCGACTTCAGGCCCCTGAGCATCAGACAGGCGGTGTCATCATCCGGCTCATCCACTTTGATCATCTGGAAGCGACGCTCCAGCGCGGCATCACGCTCGAAATACTGTTTGTACTCGCTCCAGGTGGTCGCCCCGATGGTACGCAGTTCGCCCCGCGCCAGGGCCGGTTTCAGCAGATTGGCCGCATCCGCGCCACCGGCCTGATTACCGGCACCGATAATGGTGTGCGCTTCGTCGATAAACAGCAGGATTGGCACCGGTGACTGCTGCACCGCATCAATCACGTTTTTCAGGCGCTGTTCGAACTCGCCTTTCACGCCCGCTCCGGCCTGCAGCAGACCGAGATCGAGAGTGCGCAGAATCACCGGCTTGAGCGATTCCGGGACGTTGCCTTCTGCAATGCGCAGCGCCAGTCCCTCCACCAGCGCCGTTTTGCCCACGCCCGGCTCCCCGACCAGAATCGGGTTGTTCTTGCGGCGGCGGGAGAGAATATCCACCATCTGCCGAATTTCATTGTCGCGGCCAAACACCGGGTCGATGCTGCCGGCTTTCGCTTTGGCGGTCACATCCAGAGTGAACTTATCCAGCGCGTTCTGCAGCGGCGGGCTAAGTTCCCCGTCTTTCGCCTCAGCATCAATCGGACGACCGACAAACTCGACGCCATCCCCTGACGCCATCGGCCGCACCTCCGGACGCTCATCGGACTGTGCGTCCAGCAGCGGGCGCAGACGTTCAAGCTGGCTCTGGCTGAGGGTCAGCAGCGGCCACAGGCCATCACAGTGGATTAGCGTTGGGTTTCCCGTGAGCGCCATTAGCAGATGCTGACTGCGGATCTGCTCTTCACCCTGCAACGATGCCGCCATCCACGCCGCTTTCAGCAGCGCATTAAGGGGTTCCGCCAGCTGCGGGCGGCCGCGCACCGCACGTGGGAACCGGTCCAGCCACCCCAGTAACGCCTGCCATATGCCGTCCATATCCCACTCGTAGCGGCGCGCCAGCACGGTAAGATCGCCTTCACCCTGTTCCAGCAACTTCATCAACCAGTGTTCCGGTCTAATTTCAGCGTGGGCGCGGGTCTGGCACAGGGAAGCGGCACCTTCCAGCGCGCGGGCGCAGTAGGGGTTAAGACGGCGTAACAGGACGGCGGAATTTTCCATTTTCTCTCTCTCGATTGTTCCCGGGCACGCTACCGCCCATCGCTTTCCTTTGTTGATAAGGAACCCAAGCGCATCAGGTCAGGCAGGCAAGTTTTGTGTTTTTTGCTGAACGCCCGAGACGACCGACGCTCAGCAAAAAAGCGGGCAGCGTTAGCGGCCCGCCAGAGTGTTACGCGGTGGCGCGTTCGTTCCAGGAATCGGAGTGAATGATGTTGCCGTCTTTGTAGGTCCACGTGATTTTTTCGTAGCGCAGTTCGATCTGCTCAAGGTGGTTGTGCTTCTCGAAGCTCGGATCCTTGATGTCGTGCATCACCGGCGCCACTTTCACCACTTTCACGTTCTCAAGCCTGGTGTTGAAGTACTCCACCTCCTGACCCGCATCGTTGATCTTGTACCACTTGAACTCCGCTGACTTCAGGGTCTGACCGGTGGTCACCGCCTTGTACAGATACGGGCTGGCGGAGTCGATCTCCTTGGTGAAGCGGAACGGGGTGTGGATACGGGTTCCGGTCAGCTTGCCGGTGTTGTTGTCCGTTGGGATGTACAGGTTGTGTTGCTGGGCGACCACTTCGATACTGCCTTCACGATCCTGAACGTCCACATCCCCTTTAATGTCCGCGCCACCGTCGTCTTTCAGCCAGAGATAAACAGGAATTGCCATTGAATTACTCTCCATTGTGTTGTGATGCGCCATCATCCTGCGATGACGCCGGGGTATTGCCTGGCATCAGGCAGGCATTGGCCTGCGGAACCAGACTGATTTCGACACGGCGGTTGAGCGCACGCCCATCCGGGGTGTCATTGGTGGCGACAGGGCGGCTTTCGCCATAGCCCTGCACCGCAAAACAGCTTTCCGGCACATCCCCGGTGTCCCGCATCCAGTCCCGTACTGCTTCGGCACGCTTCAGGGACAGGGTCTGGTTCAGCTGTGGGTTGCCGGTGTTGTCGGTATGGCCGCTGACCACGATCAGCCAGCCCGGCTTCGCTTTGATCCCTACCAGAGAATTGATCAGCATTTTGGTGGAGCCGCTTTTCAGCACAGACTTACCGGAGTCGAACAGCGACATGCTGTCGAGACGAACGATTTTCGGGATAGCTTGAGGTTCAGGAACCGACGGTGGGGGCGGCGGGAGATATGAACGGATGGCGTTCAGCACCGGCATGTGCAGGCGTGTTCCCTGATACAATCCCAGACTCATCCGTACAGGTGCGCCGCTGCGTGCCCACTCATCCAACTGCGCCGCATCGGCGCGTAATACGCTAACCGCCTCGGCTTTCAGAACGGGGTTCCCCATCGGAATACGGTTATAGCGGTGAATATCAAAGCTCAGACGCTGCACCAGCTGATGGTTATTCCAGCCGCTGCAGAGCAGGGCAGCGATAACGGCGCCGGTGAACATCGTCAGCCCGCAGCGCAAGCTTCGCTGTCGCGGAGTGAGCCCCTGCCCCTCTGGTAGCAGCGGCAGGACGAAGTCCGGCAGCAGTGACGTCGCTGTACTGTCGGTTCCCTGCGTTTGCCACCCGGCAACGCGCTGCATCGCGGTGTGGCGGGAGAGCCAGGCGGTCCAGACCGATGACGCCAGACTCCCGGCAAGCCTCGGCCCCATTCCCCACAGCACCGCCGTGGGGGCAATAGCAGGAATGTCCGGATTTTTGTCGATAAACACCGATTTAACATGCTGATGGAACCAACCTATCAGGCTGTTCATCAGCACCTGCTGCTGCATGGCCATCGCCCCGCCCGTGGTGACCCAGGCCGCAATCGAGCAAGGCGCGGAGGACGCCCGCCAGACGTGAACGCCCTCGCTGGAAATGGCCGCCTGCCAGAGCATATCGTTCATGATCGCACTGCCCGCCAGGCCGCTCAGCACCAGGGGAAAAGAATGTCCGGTCTCCCGACGTAGCTGACTGATTTGCCAGCGCAGGGCCAGCAGGTCGCTGGTCAACGCCTCGGTATCGGTGTGCTTCTGCGGACAAACGCTGACTATTACCGAAAGCTGACGCCCCCAGTCCGGGCGCAACCACAGCAGCTGGCGAGCGATCTGCTCCAGATCCTGATGCTTTTCCACCCTAATCCAGCAGCCCTGAGGCACAATCAGGGCCTGCGACTGTTCTGGCCACGCCTGTGGCAAATCACCACAGACCAGCACCACCGGTTGGCGGTACGTCGCTTCAGGCAGATTATCGAGGCGTACCGTCACCTGATGCTCTGAACGACGACTGGCCACATACCAGACCGCAGCAATCAGCCCCCAGACGGCCAGCAAAATAAGCACCGATGCCAGCCGGGAAACGGGCAAAAAGACCAGACACACCACGCCGCTCAGCAATACGGCCCACAGTGCAAGCAGGCGCTGTTGCGCAGGACTCATTTCACCGCCCCCGGCAACAGCGTTGCCAGCGTGTGATCCAGCCAGTAATCCAGCCCCCACCACAGCGCCACGACCAGCACCACACTGAATACGATGCAGACCGGCCACGAGGAGAACCCACCGCCGATACTGCGCCCGGCGCGGCTTTCCACCAGCACCGGGTGCGTTTGCGGATAGCTGAAAGGCGCAACATGTTCGCTGAGGGTGCTGACCAGCTTCTTGCGGATCGGATCGTTGAGCGAGCGGAAGCTGCCCAGAAAACCCAGCATCATGACCCGCTGAAAGCAGGTCAGAACGGCACTTTCCGGATCGGGCTGGCGCAGCACGTCCCGCATGCGATCGCACAGGGTATCCCCGGCATCCATCGTTCCGAGAAAATGCCCCTGAAGCGGAATGTTGTACCACTGCACGCAGGCATCATCCTGAACGCTGCGGCCTTTCACCGCTTCATCAAGCAATGCGCACTGGGCGGTAAGGATATGCTGACAGCTAGTCTCATCCAGCTCGCTGGCCTTCAGTGCCTGCTGCACGCGCTCAATATCCGCCACGCAGCGGTCCCAGAGCGCGCGACCCTCACCATCCTGAAACTCGGGACCATGACGCAGACTGATCACCTGCAGCCAGGTGTTTTGCAGCAGAGCATCGATATCAATGAATGCGGCCGCGCCGCGTTGACGTTCACTCATGTTCTTAGCACCGCATACAGGTCAAGCTCTGGCTCGCCCAGCATGCCCGGCGTATAGAACATGCAGCTGCCGCTCTCCAGCATCTCCAGTGCGGCCGGGTGGGACAGGTCGAGAGAGAAATACTGGTTTTCCAGACGCAGCGGAATAGCCGCAGGCACATGACGAAGCGCCCTGAGCGGGATCCCTTGCCGGGACTGGTTCACCAGGCTGGTGACAAAATCCGGGCTGCCCACCCGGCACTGGAGCGGGAACTGCTCCTGCAGCTGGGCCACCGGGATCGACGAGCGGACCGAGAGGTAGTAATCGGCCCCTTCGCGCAGGCGGGGATCCTGCAGACGGGCCAGCCACTGACGCAGACGTTTGTCATGCGTAAGATCAATGGCGACCACCCGCGACGGCAGGCTGGCTTCCAGAAGGTCACTCAGCAATTCAAACAGCGGTGGGAACACTGCGTTAAGCTGGTGATGCTGGTACGCCGGGATCTCGCTGACAAGATGGTCAAGGGAGAACGTCAGGAGACTGCCCGCCAGGCGCGCCAGCTCCGGATACAGGCGTTCTACCGGACTCTGCAACTGACGCTCAAACTGTCCAAGTAGCGGTTCTGCGCTGTTCAGCGCATTCAGCAGCCAGAACAGGGAGACATCCGCCACCGCAAAATCGGCCATCCGTTCGTTGCTCTCACGGCGCATGGCCATCAGGCGCGTCAGGCGGGCGCGAAGCTGGATCATCAGCTGTTCCAGCTGGGTCACCAGCCAGCGACTGCTTTGCACAGTCAACAGTGGGGGAAGAAACGTCTCATCCAGCGTCCAGGCACCCTGCGAGTCCTGCTGCAGCCGGGCAACCGGACAGGTCAGGTAATCGCTGTTGTCCTGATGTGCAAAGCGCAGGCTCAGCTCTGGCTGCAACACGGCGATTTGGCGGGTGTCATCGCCAAACTGATTACGCACATCATGCCAGCGCTGACGGTAACGCACCGGACGTTCCGCCACCGCATCCGGTGCCAGGCAGTTGCCCCCGTTGGCGCGCAGCAGCGGCAGGGCCAGAAGCACTACCGTTTCACGGGATTCGCCGTCCAGCAACAGTGCGGACGGCAGCGCATCAGCATTGTGGGTATCAACCAGCGTGCCGTCCTGAAACCGCAGATGCAGCTTACGGGCATGCAGGCGGCCCAGCTTCAGCGCATCCGGTTCAAAGGTGGCCTCAATGACTCCCCAGGGATGATTGAGGCCCATCTGCGCAATGCATTCCGCAGACCAGGCCGCATACGCGGCCTGTTGCTGGAAGTGCTGGGGCGAGATCATGATCCCCCTGCCCCATAACGGTTGTTCCGTTTTCATCGGCTTCCTGCCTTAATTACGATTTCGCCTTCGGCATCTGCGAGACCAGAGACAGATTCACGTCCATGCCTTCCACCTGGAAGTGAGGGATCGCGAAGAGTCTGACGCGGAAGAAGCCCGGGTTATCTTCGATATCCTCGACCACCACTTTCGCATCACGCAGCGGATGGGAGGCCTGCAGCTCGTCGCCCGGATCGGTCATTTCGGTGACCAGGCTGCGCACCCAGGTGTTGAGCTCCAGCTCCAGCAGTCGGCGGTCTTTGGTGGTACCGATGTTTTCCCGCTGGATGAGTTTCAGGTAATGCGCAATGCGGGACAGGAGGAAGATGTAAGGCAGACGGGTATTAATCCGGCTGTTGGCGGTGGCATCCGCGGTTTCATACAGCGCCGGTTTCTGGGTGGAGTTCGCCGAGAAGAAGCAGGCGTAATCGCGGTTTTTGTAGTACGACAGCGGGATAAAACCGAGGTTAGCGAACTCAAATTCGCGGGTTTCCGGGATCATCACCTCCGACGGGATTTTCACCTGATTGCCGGTGCCGAGGTCGTAAAGGTGGATCGGCAGATCCTGTACCGCGCCACCAGCCTGCGGGCCGCGGATCTGGACGCACCAGCCGTTATTGATAAAGCTACGCACCATATTGGCCGCGAAGGCAAACGAGGCGTTAGTCCACAGATATTTGTCGTGTTCCGGGCCTTTAACCTCTTCGACATAGTTAAAGCTGCGCACCGGCACCGTGTCCGGGCCATATGGCAGACGTCCGAGCACGCGGGGCATCACCAGGCCGATATAGCGGGAGTCATCGGTATCGCGGAAGGATTTCCATTTGATGTATTCGGCGCGGTCAAAGTAATTGCCGATATCTTTGATGGCAGCGACCTCTTCCATCGACTCTTTGAGGAAGAATTTGGGTCCGGCAGAACCGATAAACGGCATGTGGGCCGCCGCGGCGACTTTGGAGACATTGCGCAGCAGCGCCACGTCCTGCGCCGAGGCATCAAACTCATACGCGGAGATCAGCGCCCCAATCGGCTCGCCGCCCGGGGTGTCGTATTCATCAATATAGGTGTGTTTATACAGACCGCTTTGGATTATCTCTGGCGCGTCTTCAAAGTCCTGGCGCAGGGCCTCTTTGGACAGATCCAGCAGCTCAATTTTGACGTTCTGGCGAAAATCGGTTTTATCCACCAGCGACTTCACGCCGCGCCACAGGGATTCGACGGCCTGGAAATCGTCGTGGTGCATGACGGCATCCAGCTGGCGGCTAATCTGGAAATCCAGCTCCGCGATATGGTGATCAATCAGATTTTTGTCAAGCTTATCGACTTTAGCGCCCGCTTTACTCAGGCATTCCAGGAACACCTGCATTCCGGCGGTCAGACGCTCATCGGCCGTCGCATCCGACATCGCCTGCGCATCCTGCCAGATATCCAGCGCGCTCAGGGACGAGACCGGGTTCAGATTGATTTTCTCAAACAGGGAGGCATACACACCGCCTGCTTCAGGACGTTTCAGCACTACGCTTTCGCCGCCAGCGGCATTTTCATTTTGTACAGACATCAGCATCTTCTCTCGTTAATCCGTTAAATATCGCAACCGTCAGGGATGTTTTGGCGCAAGGGCAGAGAGCTCGCTGCGCAGTTCAGCGCTCAGCGCCGGGTCGAGGAGGATTTTTTCCAGCTCTTTACGGAAGGCCTGGTTGTCCAGCAGGTTGGCCTTCAGATCGCGGAGCAGGTTGCGCATGGCAAGCATGGCTTTAAGCTGGGGAATTTGGCGGGCGACCTGTTCCGGGGTGAAATCCTGCATGTCGCGGAAGGTCAGATTCACGGCCTCTTCGCTACCATCATTGGCAAGGGTGTTGTCGACAGACAGTTTTAAGGAAGGAGAGAAGTCGGCCAGCACACTGTTAAAGTTATGCTTATTAACGTTGACCTTTTCACGCTCTGACACCGGGCGTTGTTCAGCACCATTGCTGTAATCCCCGACCATCACCAGCTTGAGGGGCAATTCAATTTTCTTCTGTGCGCCGCCCGTGTGCAGACTGAGCTGAATATTAACGCGGGCTTTGGGGATCTCGGACTGATAGGAGTTAGACATGGCTGTCCCTGTTCTATGGAATAGAGAAAAACGGTCAGTACCCGCGAGAAATTAATAAGAATGGCTTGATTGCCAGAACAACATCCCTGCTTACGCCATGCGACGTAAATCACTATCCGGGGTCAAAAGCGAGCGCATTCCATTTATCAGCAAGCATGACGTAGTATTTATAGGCCCCTATATAATTTCGAACAAGAGCCTGATAAAACGAGTATAAAAATGTCACAAAGGCGGAAGGAAATAAAAATATGTAACATAAATTTACAACAACATATTTTACGTCGTTGCTGTTACGTTTTTACCCATAAGATATTCCTTATATTATTGTGTGTAACCCTTACAGAGACAGGCGGGAGGGGATATTTATTTTCTTGCGCGGAAGAAATATTACAGCATAAAAAACACTTCAAATTATTTAGTCCGAATTTGGACACTGGATGTAATTGATAATTGTATTTTAATAACAAATGAAAAATACCCAATCAATTTAAAAAAAGAATATTAGAACGTAATAAAAATTATTCTGCGTTTGCCTACACATACGCCCTGGTAAAAAAAAGCCCCCTATACCATGGGTAAAGGGGGCTTCGTAAGCAGAATTTACGATGCCGCAATAAACAGATCGCGGAGCTGATGCAGCTGGTCGCGGATCTGCGCCGCCTCCTCGAACTCCAGATTCTGGGCATGCTGCATCATCTGCCCTTCCAGTTCGTGGATTTTCTGCTGCAGCGCTTTTGGCGTCAGTTCAATGGTATCGGCCTCAACCGGTGAGCGTGATTTACCGCGACCTTTCGCCTTGGTTTTGGCGATGTTCTGCCCCAGCGCCAGGATATCCACCACCTTCTTGTTCAAACCCTGCGGTGTGATGCCGTGCTCTTCGTTGTACTGCTGTTGCTTCTCACGACGCCGCTCGGTCTCACCGATCGCTTTGGCCATTGAGGCAGTAATTCTGTCGCCGTAGAGAATCGCTTTGCCGTTGATGTTTCGCGCGGCACGCCCAATGGTCTGAATAAGCGAACGCTCAGAGCGCAGGAAGCCCTCTTTATCGGCATCCAGAATCGCCACCAGCGAGACTTCCGGCATATCCAGCCCTTCACGCAGCAGGTTGATGCCCACCAGCACGTCGAACTCGCCAAGGCGCAAATCGCGGATGATCTCCATGCGCTCGACGGTATCGATATCCGAGTGCAGGTAACGCACCCGCTCACCGTGCTCTTCGAGGTACTCGGTCAGGTCTTCAGCCATGCGTTTAGTGAGAGTGGTAACCAGCACACGCTCGTTGATGGCCGCCCGAATGCGGATCTCCGAGAGCAGGTCGTCCACCTGCGTCGCCACCGGGCGCACCTCAATAATCGGATCCAGCAGACCGGTCGGACGCACCACCTGGTCCACCACGTCGTCGCCCGATTTCTCCAGCTCGTAGTTGCCCGGCGTCGCCGACACATAGATGGTTTGCGGCACCAGCGCCTCAAACTCTTCAAACTTCATCGGTCGGTTATCCAGCGCGGACGGCAGGCGGAAGCCGTACTCCACCAGCGTCTCTTTGCGCGCGCGGTCGCCACGGTACATGCCGCCGATTTGCGGCACGGTGACGTGCGATTCGTCGATCACCAGCAGGCCGTCGGCCGGAAGGTAGTCAAACAGCGTCGGAGGTGCCTCGCCGGGACCGCGGCCCGAGAGATAGCGGGAGTAGTTTTCGATACCCGAGCAGTAGCCCAGCTCGTTCATCATCTCGAGATCAAACTGGGTGCGCTGACTGAGGCGCTGCTCTTCCAGCAGCTTGTTGTTTTCCAGCAGATTCTTACGTCGATCCGCCAGTTCGACCTTGATATCTTCCATCGCCTGCACGATGCGCTCGCGCGGAGTGACGTAGTGCGTTTTCGGGTAAATGGTGTAGCGCTGAATGGTCGACTCGATATGACCCGTCAGCGGATCGAACAGCGACAGCCGCTCTACCTCTTCGTCAAACAGTTCGATGCGCAGCGCGACGTCATCGGATTCGGCCGGGAAGACGTCGATCACTTCGCCGCGCACGCGGAACGTCCCGCGCTGGAACGCCTGATCGTTGCGGGTGTACTGCAGCTCGGCCAGCCGACGCACGATGGCGCGCTGATCGATAATCATCCCCTGAGTCAGGTGCAGCATCATCTTCAGGTAGAGGTCAGGATCGCCCAGACCATAAATAGCTGAAACGGAGGCTACCACCACCACGTCGCGACGTTCCAGCAGCGCTTTGGTCGCCGACAGACGCATCTGCTCGATATGCTCGTTCACCGAGGCGTCTTTTTCGATAAAGGTATCGGAGCTGGGAACGTAGGCTTCCGGCTGATAGTAGTCGTAGTAGGAGACAAAGTACTCCACCGCGTTATCCGGGAAAAACTCTTTCATCTCGCCGTAGAGCTGCGCCGCCAGCGTTTTATTAGGTGCCAGCACCATGGTCGGCCGTTGCAGATCGGCGATAACGTTGGCGACGGTAAAGGTTTTACCCGAACCGGTCACCCCCAGCAGAGTCTGGTGTGCGAGTCCATCCTCCAGCCCTTCTTTCAGGCGGCGAATCGCTTCAGGCTGATCGCCGGAAGGACGGAAAGCGGAATTCAGTTTGAACGGTTTACTCATGAACGGCGACCTGATGATGGTTTATACGGCAGGTGAGTAATTTTACTCTCGATGGCTATTTTTGCCAGTAATTTATACTGGATGAAATTACAGTATCATACACCCATATTACTGCGGCTTACGGCATGAAACGCGCAAAGCTGCGCAAAATTTCGGCGGTGACCAGATAAAATTCCACAGCGGTACGGTTATCCCCAGAACTTTTCCGTTTTTAACATTTGTCAAGCCGTTCCGCTTCACTTTTGCCGGTCCACTTGACAGTTTGATGACAGTGATTGATTTTATTTAACGCATTGATATTTAATAAATATTTTCAAAAGACGCGTTTCGCAGCAATTCAGGCGCAGGCCGCGTCTTCTCTCGCTTACCTTGTGTTTTCTAACTCTAATGCACATGGTTATCCACAGGAATAGTGGATAACTGCTTCCAGCCCATGCCACTCGTGACTCGGCTAATTCCCGGTTTTTCCGCACAGCGCGACGGTAAAAAATATTTATTAGCTTTTTTTGGCATTTGACCGCTGTAATGAGGATAACAAAGTGATGCGATCTTAGTCACATTTTCCTGTTGAGAGAGCTGCACCAAACCCGCCCGTCTGGCACTGACACAGTGCATTATTCTGTTAACCCTCCCCCTGACTTTCAGGCGTATTCCGAAAAAACAGCCTTTAACTGCCACTTTCAGGACGGTGGCAAGGGTCTTGCAACACAGGATGACTGTTACCCGAAAAGGAGCAACACCATGCTGAGCCTGCGCGCTATTAACCAGTATTACGGAAATCAACACACGCTATGGAATGTTGACCTCGACCTTCCTCCCGGCGTCTGCACCGGCATCGTCGGTCTGCCCGGAATGGGGAAAACCACGCTGATGAACTGCATCGCGGGCCTGCTGCCTATTGCCAGCGGCACCATGGTCTGGCACGAAGCCGGGGCATCGCCCTTCCTGCTGTCCGGCGGCTCAGAGGCGCGCACAGGCCCGGGAATTGGCTATGTTTCACAGGACCGGCGGATCTTTTCTCAACTCACCGTAGAGGAGAATCTGCACATCGCGAGGCGGGCAAAAGGCGAGACGAGTGGGTCGATGAACAGCGATATTTTTGAGTTCTTTCCTGAGCTTTACCCGCTGCGCCAGCGGCGCGCGTCGGGCATCAGCGATGACCTGCAGTATCAGCTGGCGCTGGCTAACGCGCTGGTCACCCGCCCGCGCCTGCTGATTCTGGACGAGCCCAGCCGCGGCCCCGACCCACTGTTGACCGCCAGGCTGGCAATGCTGCTGGCCAGGCTTACCCGCGAGCTGGGGCTGTCGGTGCTACTGGCCGAGCAGCAGCTGGGGTTGATTCGCCGGGTGGCGGAGCGCTTTTGCCTGCTCTGGCGCGGGCGTAGCGTGGCCCAGGGCCATGTAAGCGAGCTTAACGATCCGCTTATTGAACACTGGATGGGGACGGCGTCACCAGCGGGTTAAGCGTGAGGTAGCGCCCCACCGCCGTGGTATCGGCCTCGTCGCCCAGCCACGGAATTTCGCCCAGCAGCGGTGCCGCCAGCACGCGTCTGAGCGTCGCCATGTATTCTGCGTGGCGTTTGCCAGGCGCCACCACGACATTCGCCACCCAGCCCACCAGCGGCAGCCCCGCCTGGCGGATCGCCTGCGCGGTCAGCATTGCATGATTGATACAGCCCAGCTTCACCCCCACCACCAGGATCACCGGCAGGTGCTCGGCAATCGCCCAGTCGGCGAAGGTCAGCTCCTCTGACAGCGGCGTAAACCAGCCGCCCGCGCCCTCTACCAGTACCCAGTCGGCACGGCTTTCCAGCGCCCGCAGTCCTGCGGAAAGGGTGCTAAACGCAATCGGGCGCTGCTCGTCGGCGCTGATGATATGCGGCGAGGTCGGCTCGGCGAAGGTGTAGGGATTCACCGCCTGATAGCTCAGCGCCACGCTGCTGTTGCGCAGGAGCGCCAGCGCGTCGCTGTTGCGTAGCCCCTCGGGCGTCATTTCACTGCCCGAGGCCACCGGCTTGTAGCCCGCGGTTTTCAGACCCAGAGCATTTGCTGCCTGCAGCAGTGCGCTGCTGGCGACGGTTTTACCGACCTCGGTGTCGGTGCCGGTCACAAAATAACGTTCAGTCACGTTCAATAATCCCATGAAAGAGTTGGTAAGAGAGCGGGAATTGCCCCGCCTGCTGCGGCCAGGCCAGCGCCAGCTGCTGTAGCTGGCCGCGCGTTAACGGCTTATCGCCCCGCCCGCCATGCAGATGGGTGGCGCCAATGCCTTTCAACGAACGCATCGCACTCAACGCATCGTCGAACAGCAGGGTCACGGTCTGAATAACACAGCGGTAGCGCCAGCCGGACAAGGCATCGGTCACCTGCTGCCCGGTCAGAAAACGGTTCACATGCGGCTGGGTATCGACTGCTCGCCAGGCCTGATTCAGTTCCGGCAGCGAGCCGCTCAGCAGCGTGGTAAATGCAACTTTACCGGCCGGCTGCGCCACGCGGTACAGCTCCGCCAGCGCCTGCGGCAGGCTGGCGCACCACTGCACCGCCAGATGACTCCAGACCAGGTCGAACTGGCTGTCGGCAAGCGGAATGGCTTCGATATCCGCCAGCAGGTAATCATCCGCCACCTGGTGACTTCGCGCCTGATCCAGCATCTGGGCAGAGATATCCATCGCCGTCACGTGGCTCCCGGCGTTACGCCACGCGAGGCTGTTGCCACCTGGACCGCAGCCCGCATCCAGCACGCGGGCAAAATCATCTTCCGCCAACAGCGACCGCAGTCCTTCGGCGCTTTGCCGCTGCAGCCCGTCATGGCGGGAATAGCTTTGCGCCGCCCGGCCAAATGCGGCGGCAATGGCCTGTTTATTCACTTGCGGCATGCAGCGCCTCCAGTAATGCGGTGATATCGGCCGGTTGATGCGCCGCAGTCAGGGTCAGGCGCAGGCGGGCAGTGCCCACCGGAACGGTTGGCGGCCGAATGGCGGTCACCCAGATCCCCTGCTGTCTGAGGGTATTCGCCATCTGCAGAGCGCGATCGTTTTCACCGACGATCAGCGGTTGAATGGCGCTCTGCGAGGCGGTGATTTGCAGCGGCAGCCCGCTGACGCCCGCGCGGAACTGGCCGATGAGGGAGGCCAGCCGCTGACGCCGGGCGTCGCCGTCATCGCTGCGAATCACGTTAAACGCCGCCAGCAGGGCCACTGCCTGGGCGGGCGGCATGCTGGTGCTGTAGATCAGATGGCGGGCAAACTGCAGCAGGTAGTCAGCAACCGACGCGCTGCACAGCACCGCAGCCCCGCTGACGCCCACCCCTTTGCCAAAAGTCACCACCAGCAGCTCGGGTTTTACCCCCAGGCTGGCGGTGGTGCCGCGCCCCTCTGGCCCGGTGACGCCGATCCCGTGGGCATCGTCCACCAGCAGCCAGCTGGCTTTACGCTGCGCCGCCGCATGAAGTTCCCCCAGCGGGGCGCTGTCGCCGTCCATGCTGAAAATCCCTTCGGTGACCACCAGCTGCTGTCCTTCGCAGGGTTTATCCAGCAGTGCGGCAAGCTGGGCGGCATCGTTATGGGCAAAGCGCCTGAGCTGGGCCGGGCTATGACTGGCGGCTTCCAGCAGCGAAGCATGGCTTAAGCGGTCGGCGACGATGCGATCGTCTTTGCCGGTCAGCGCGGCAATCAGCGCCTGGTTGGCGGCAAAGCCGGAGATAAACAGCAGCGCGCGATCATAGCCGAGCCAGCCCGCCAGATGGTCTTCCAGCGCCTGATGGGCGGTGGTGTAGCCGCTGACGTGGCCGGAGCCGCCGCTGCCCACGCCGTACTGCTCCGCGCCCTGCTGCCAGGCGCGGACAACGTCGGGATGCTGGCTTAAGCCCAGATAGTCATTGCTGGAGAAATTCGCGTAACGCTGCTGCCCACGGGTCAGAAAGCGCCCGGCACCGTTCGCCACCGTGGTGCGCACGCGCAGGGCATCTGCCGCCCGGCGTGCGTCGAGGGCGGCATCAATGCGTTGCTGCCAGGTCATACCGTCGCCGCGTTGTAGAACTGGTCGGTATCAGCGTTAAAAAGCTGCTGTTCGAGCTGGTGCTGCTGCTCGTTATCACCGGTCTGCACCGCCGTCTGCTGCGGGTTAAGCCCCAGCTTGCGGAACAGCTGGACGTCTTTGTCCTCTTCCGGGTTCGGGGTGGTCAGCAGTTTGCAGCCGTAGAAAATAGAGTTGGCCCCGGCCATAAAGCACATCGCCTGGGTCTGCTCATTCATCTGCTCACGTCCGGCGGAGAGGCGCACGAAAGAGGTCGGCATCATCACGCGCGCCACCGCAATGGTGCGGATAAAATCAAAGGCGTCGACGTCGTCGTTGTCCGCCAGCGGAGTGCCCTTCACCTTCACCAGCATGTTGATCGGCACACTCTCCGGTGGGGTGGGCAAGTTTGCCAGCTGCAGCAGCAGGCCCGCGCGATCGGTGACCGTTTCGCCTAAGCCCACAATCCCACCCGAGCAGACTTTGATGCCCGCATCGCGCACTTTACCCAGCGTATCCAGACGCTCCTGATAGGTACGGGTGGTGATAATGTTGCCGTAGAATTCCGGCGAGGTGTCGAGGTTGTGGTTGTAGTAGTCCAGACCCGCCGAGGCCAGGCGCTGGGCCTGATCGTCGTCCAGCGTGCCGAGGGTCATACAGGCTTCGAGGCCCATAGCTTTAACGCCCTGCACCATCTGCTCGAGATACGGCATGTCGCGCTCGTGCGGGTTTTTCCACGCCGCGCCCATGCAGAAACGGGTCGATCCGGCATTTTTCGCCTGGCGGGCCGAGTCGAGCACCTGCTCCACTTCCATCAGACGCTCGGACTCGAGGCCGGTTTTGTAGCGCGCGCTCTGCGGGCAATATTTGCAGTCTTCCGGACAGGCCCCGGTCTTGATTGACAGCAAGGTGCTGACCTGGACGTGCTGCGGATCGAAGTGCTGACGGTGCACCTGCTGGGCTTCAAACAGCAGTTCCAGCAGAGGTTTTTCGAATAATGCAGTGACTTGCGACATTGACCAGCGTGTCTGGTGAGCCATGGGGCGTCTCCAAAAGGGTTTAGTTCAGGATGGGTTCGGTTTATACTCGTAAACCTAAATGTTTTCAAAATGGTTTACAAGTCGATTATGACAACGGACGATCTCGCTTTCGATCAGCGCCACATCTGGCACCCTTACACCTCCATGAGCCAGCCCCTGCCCGTTTATCCGGTCACCGGGGCGCAGGGCTGCGAGCTGACGTTGGCCAGCGGCGAACAGCTGGTGGACGGTATGTCCTCGTGGTGGGCGACCATTCACGGCTACAACCATCCGCGGCTCAACGCAGCGATGAAAGCGCAGATTGACCGCATGTCGCACGTGATGTTTGGCGGGATCACCCATCCTCCGGCGGTGGATCTCTGCCGTCGTCTGGTAGCCATGACCCCCGAGGCGCTGGAGTGCGTATTCCTTGCCGATTCCGGCTCGGTGGCGGTAGAAGTGGCGATGAAAATGGCGCTGCAGTATTGGCACGCCAAGGGTGAGAGCCGCCAGCGTTTTCTCACCTTCCGCAACGGCTACCACGGCGACACCTTTGGCGCGATGTCGGTGTGCGATCCCGACAACTCAATGCACAGCCTGTGGAAGGGCTATCTGCCGGAAAACCTGTTTGCCCCGGCCCCGCAGAGCCGCTTCGACGGCGCGTGGGATGAAGCGGATATGGTCGGCTTCGCCCGTCTGATGGCCGCCCATCGTCACGAGATTGCGGCAGTGATCCTCGAACCCATCGTGCAGGGTGCGGGCGGCATGCGCATGTACCATCCTGAGTGGCTCAGACGCATTCGCCGGATGTGCGACCGGGAAGGGATCCTGTTGATTGCCGACGAGATTGCCACCGGCTTCGGCCGTACCGGCAAGCTGTTCGCCTGCGAGCATGCGGGCATCACCCCGGACATTCTGTGCCTCGGTAAAGCCCTGACCGGCGGCACCATGACGCTGTCCGCGACCCTCACCACCCGCCGGGTGGCAGAGACCATCAGCAATGGCGAAGCGGGCTGCTTTATGCACGGCCCAACGTTTATGGGCAACCCGCTGGCCTGTGCGGTGGCCAGCGAAAGCCTGGCCATCCTCGAAAGCGGCGAGTGGCAGACTCAGGTTGCTGCCATCGAAGCCCAGCTGATGCAGGATCTGGCGGCAGCACGTGAATCTGAGTATGTCGCCGACGTGCGGGTGCTGGGGGCCATCGGGGTGGTTGAAACCCGTCATCCGGTGAATATGGCCGCGCTGCAGCGCTTCTTTGTGGCGCGCGGCGTATGGGTGCGTCCGTTTGGTAAGCTGATCTATCTGATGCCGCCGTACCTGATAAGCCCCAAGCAGCTCAGCAAGCTGACCCACGCGGTAGTGGACGCGGTGAATCATCCCGAACACTTTGTGATTTAAGTCCGCGTCTTCCGTTATGGAGTACACTTTTTGCAGGACTTATTACGGAGAAACACTATGCGACTCTTCAGTCAGGATCTGCGCGACGGGGATAAACTCCCGGCGCGCCACGTGTTCAACGGCATGGGGTACGAGGGGGATAACATCTCTCCGCATCTGGCATGGGACGAGGTGCCCTCCGGCACCAAAAGCTTTGTGGTGACCTGCTACGACCCGGACGCGCCTACCGGCTCCGGCTGGTGGCACTGGATTGTCGCCAACCTGCCCGCCGATACCCGCGTGCTGCCGCAGGGCTCGGGTTCATCGCTGGTCGAACTGCCGGATGGCGCGGTACAAACCCGAACCGATTTTGGCAAAGCGGGCTATGGCGGCGCAGCACCACCAAAAGGCGATACCCACCGTTATATCTTCACAGTGCACGCGCTGGACGTTGACAGAATTGAGGTCGATGAAGGGGCGAGCGGCGCGATGGTGGGTTTTAACGTCCATTTCCACACCCTGGGCAGCGCGTCGATAACCGCGATGTACAGCTAGAAACAGACCCGGCAAGCCGCGCTCGCCGGGTATTTTTTTACAGGAAGGCCGGTAACAAATTGACCAGGCTACCCTGATCCAGCAAGCCGATTGCCGCATCGATATCCGGGGCAAAGAAGCGGTCATCATCATAATGCGCCACCTGTTCGCGCAGCGTATGACGCGCCTGCTCCAGCAGCGGGCTTGAGGTCAGACCGTCGCGTAGATCCGCGCCCTGACACGCCGCCAGCCACTCGACCGCCAGCACGCCACGGGTATTGCCCGCCATCTCCCACAGACGACGGCCCGCCGCGGGTGCCATCGAGACGTGGTCTTCCTGGTTAGCCGATGTTGGCAGGCTGTCGACGCTGTGCGGATGCGACAGGGCTTTATTCTCGCTTGCCAGCGCGGCTGCGGTCACCTGGGCAATCATAAAGCCGGAGTTCACCCCGCCGTTGCGCACCAGGAACGGCGGCAGCTGCGACATGTGTTTATCCATCATCAACGCAATGCGCCGTTCGGACAGTGCACCGATTTCAGCAATCGCCAGCGCCAGATTATCCGCCGCCATCGCCACCGGCTCAGCGTGGAAGTTGCCCCCGGAAACCACTTCATTTTCTGCCGCAAACACCAGCGGGTTATCAGAAACCGCATTGGATTCCACCAGCAGTACTTCTGCTGCCTGGCGCAGCTGCGTCAGGCAGGCCCCCATCACCTGCGGCTGACAGCGCAGGGAGTACGGATCCTGCACTTTGTCGCAGTTGTGATGTGATTCGGCAATGGCGCTGGTTTCGGTCAGGACATGGCGGTACAGCGCCGCGGCGTCGATCTGCCCGCGCTGCCCGCGCACTTCATGAATACGGGCATCGAACGGACGACGGGAGCCAAGCACCGCTTCGGTCGTGAGCGCCCCGCAGACCACCGCCGAGGCAAACAGGTCTTCCGCTTCAAACAGACCGCGCAGCGCAAACGCCGTTGACGCCTGAGTGCCATTCAGCAGCGCCAGCCCCTCTTTCGCTGCCAGCGTCACCGGCGCAAGACCGGCTTTTTGCAATGCGGTTGCCGCCGGGAGCCATTCGCCGCGATAGCGGGCTTTACCTTCGCCGAGTAGGGTCAGGGACATATGCGCCAGCGGGGCCAGATCGCCGGATGCGCCGACCGAACCTTTGGCGGGGATCCACGGGTATACGCCCGCATTGACCAGCGCGATCAGCGCCTGAATCACGCTCAGGCGGATCCCGGAGAAACCGCGCGCCAGGCTGTTGATTTTCAGCACCATCATCAGGCGCACAATGTCGTCATCCAGCGGCTGGCCGACGCCCGCAGCATGGGACAGCACCAGCGAGCGCTGCAGGTTTTCCAGATCGTGCGTGGCGATACGCGTTTGCGCCAGCAGGCCAAACCCGGTGTTGATCCCGTAGGCGGTGTGACCTTCCGCGACAATCGCTTCGACGCAGGCCACGCTTGCGTTAATCGCCTCGTGGGCCGCGTCGTCGAGCGTAATCTGCAGCGGATGGCGCCATACCTGACGGAGCTGCGCCCGCGTCAGGGTTCCGGGGGTAAGGGTTAAGGCATTCATCAGTGCTTTCCTTGTGTGGCGGCGATCATCGGCAGGTTCAGGCCCTGCTCTTTCGCACAGTCGATAGCGATGTCATATCCGGCGTCCGCATGGCGCATCACGCCTGTTGCCGGGTCGTTGTGCAGCACGCGGGCAATGCGCGCGGCGGCTTCATCGGTGCCGTCGCAGACAATCACCATCCCGGCATGCTGGGAGAAGCCCATCCCGACGCCGCCGCCGTGGTGCAGCGAGACCCAGGTCGCGCCGCTGGCGGTATTCAACAGGGCATTGAGCAACGGCCAGTCAGAGACCGCGTCAGAGCCGTCACGCATCGCTTCGGTTTCGCGGTTGGGGCTGGCCACTGAGCCAGAATCAAGGTGATCGCGACCGATGACAATCGGCGCGGACACTTCGCCGCGGCGCACCATTTCGTTAAAGGCCAGGCCCAGCTTCTGCCGCCACTCCAGCCCCACCCAGCAGATGCGCGCCGGTAACCCCTGGAAGTTAATGCGCTCGCGGGCCATGTCCAGCCAGTGATGCAGGTGTTCATCATCGGCGACAATCTCTTTCACTTTGGCGTCGGTTTTATAGATATCTTCCGGGTCGCCGGAGAGCGCCACCCAGCGGAATGGGCCGATACCGCGACAGAACAGCGGCCGGATATAAGCGGGTACAAAACCCGGGAAGTCAAAAGCGTTGGCAACGCCCATCTCTTTCGCCATCTGGCGAATGTTGTTGCCGTAGTCAAAGGTCGGCACGCCAAGCTTGCTGAACGCCAGCATCGCGCTGACGTGGTCGGCCATGGAACGTTTAGCCGCCAGCACGGTGCCTTCAGGATCCTGCTGCGCTTTCTGCTGATACTCTTCCCAGCTCCAGCCTTTTGGCAGATAGCCGTGAAGCGGATCGTGAGCGCTGGTCTGGTCGGTGACCAGATCAGGGCGCACGCCGCGCGCCACCAGTTCCGGGACGATATCCGCCGCATTACCGCACAGGGCAATCGAGACCGCTTTGCCTTCCGCGGTGTATTTTTGAATTCTGGCCAGCGCGTCGTCCAGGCTGTCGGCCTGCTCATCCACGTAGCGAGTGCGCAGACGGAAATCGATCCGGCTCTGCTGGCATTCAATGTTCAGGGAGCAGGCGCCCGCGAGGGTGGCCGCCAGCGGCTGCGCGCCGCCCATCCCACCTAAGCCCGCAGTGAGTACCCAACGCCCCTTCAGGGAGCCGTTATAGTGCTGACGCCCGGCCTCGACGAAGGTTTCGTAGGTACCCTGTACGATGCCCTGGCTACCGATGTAGATCCAGCTCCCGGCCGTCATCTGGCCGTACATCGCCAGCCCCTTCGCATCCAGCTCGTTAAAGTGTTCCCAGGTTGCCCAGTGCGGCACCAGGTTGGAGTTGGCGATCAGCACGCGCGGGGCATTTTTATGGGTTTTAAACACCCCGACAGGCTTACCGGATTGCACCAGCAGGGTCTCGTCGTTTTCCAGTTCGGTGAGCGCGGAAACCATCGCGTCATAGCACTCCCAGTTGCGCGCCGCCCGGCCAATGCCGCCGTACACCACCAGCTCGTGAGGATTCTCCGCCACGTCGGGATCGAGGTTGTTCATTAACATCCGCAGCGGCGCTTCGGTCAGCCAACTTTTGGCGTTAAGCGTGGTGCCGCGAGGGGCGCGAATCTCTTGCTGGCGATACTTACCTGACGACATGGTGTGCTCCTGAGAGGGGACAGAATATACAGTAAGATATACTTGTATAGACAAGTGCACACAAGGCTGAATTTAACAATTAAGATACATTTTTATTATATTGCGTCAGCAATCACGCTTTTGGCTTATGACATGAAGTGGCCCTGCAGCCGGTAGCGATTGCCAGGGAACAGCAGTCTGGCGTGGGAAACAATGTACGAAGCTGACCAGGTACGGCGATGGATCAGCAGGCAGGGATCGTGCTCTTTAATGCGCAGCAGCCCGCACTCCTGAGGGTTGGCACGTACAGCCTCGACGATGTGCTCTCCTTCTGTGAGCGGCGCAACCAGCGACAGCCAGGCATGCGGGGTGGTGACGGTGTAGTCCTGGAGTAGGTAATCCGGCACCAGCGCGGCATTGACGCAGCGATCCTCTATCTGCACCGGGATGTCGTTTTCAAAGTGCAACATCAGGGAGTGGAAGATCAGCGTGCCCTCTTTAACATTCAGCGCCACCGCCTGCGCCGGGCTGGCCTGCGTCTCCTCGAGGAGCAGCACCTCGCAACGGTGTTGATGGTTGCGGGAGGCGATCTCATCAGCGATGCTGCGAATTTCAAACAGCGCCGACTGCCCCTTCGGCTCGGCAACAAAAGTGCCGACCCCCTGCAGACGCACCAGCAGCCCTTCGTCGGTGAGTTCACGCAGCGCGCGGTTGATGGTCATCCGGCTAAAGCCAAACTGCGCCACCAGCTCCGCCTCGGACGGGATACGATCGTGGGCACGCCAGACGCCGGTGGCAATCTGATGACTGATCGCCTGCTTCACTTTTTCATAAAAAGGCGCGGGGGTGTTGACCTGCTGCTGCGGCGTGCGTGAGAACATAGCAATTCCTTAAGCCGAAAAAAAAAGTCGATTATATACCCTAAATAATTCGAGTTGCAGGAAGGCGGCGACGCAGCGAATCCCCAGGAGCTTACTTCAGTAAGTGACTGGGGTGAGTGAGGAAAGCCAACGCGCATGCAACTTGAAGTATGACGGGTATATAGGGATTACGCCCACCAGTGAGCTATTTGCCACGCCAGCCGCGCGGCGAGCTTCGCCCCCTGACCGTCACGGTCGAAGCGGGGGTTAAACTCCACCAGATCCACCGCCTGCAGTTTGCCGCTGCGACAGACCTGCTCGATCGCTTGCAGCAGCTCCCGGGCGGGCACGCCCAGCGCGGCAGGGGCCGAGACGGCGGGCATTTCAGCAGCGGGCAGCACGTCGAGGTCAAGGGTCAGATAGACCCGATCCGCGCTTTCCAGCAGCGCCTCAAGCGTTGCCCGCGCCTGCTGGTGGAAATCGAGGTCTTCCACTATCGTCACCCGCAGACGGGCGGCTTCATCCCACAACGCCTGGGTATTCGCCGCACGGCTGACGCCCAGGCAGGCATAGTGAAAACCCCGCTGCTGCGCCTCACAATACTTCGCCAGCTGGCGAAACGGCGTGCCGGATGTCGCCCGACTGGCGCTACGCAAGTCGAGATGCGCATCAAGATTAATGATCACCACCCGCTCGCCGGGGAAAGCGTCCAGCACGCCGCGCCCGTGCGCCCAGGCGGTTTCATGCCCACCCCCGAGAACCAGGCTCTGCATCCCCGCCTGCAGACAGGCAGTGACCGTCTCGCTCAGCGCCTGCTGCGCCGCTTCCAGCGCATCACCTTCTACGCTGATGTTACCCATATCCAGCAGACGTTCATGCCCCTGATGGCTCGCCATATTTGCCAGCGCGCCACGTATAACATCGGGGGCTTGCGCCGCCCCCGGTCGGCCCTGATTGCGCTTGACCCCTTCATCGCTGGCAAAGCCAATCAGGGCGATCCCGCTGCTGGCAGGACGTTGCGTGTCACGTTGTTCCACGGTCTGAAACAGACGCAGGGCATTACTGGCCTCTGCGCGATCGTCCCGCCCCTGCCAGATATCCGCTGAAACCGGCTGCCATAAACTCATTGAATGCGTCCTCTGAATACGCGCTGATAAAGCGGGTTACGGCCCGGCTCATACACCATCTCGACCGGGCTTCTGGCATCCCAGACAGCAAGGTCGGCGACAAATCCGGCTTTCAGCTGCCCGTGCGTCTCGCCGCGCCCCAGCGCCTTCGCCGCATGTCGCGTGACCCCCGCCCAGGCCTCTTCCGGGGTTAAGCCAAACTGCACGCAGGCCATGTTCATCGCCAGATGCAAACTGGCAAACGGGCTGGTGCCGGGGTTGTAATCGGTGGCGACCGCCATCGGCACGCCCTGTTGACGCAGTCTGTCGACCGGCGGGCGCTGACGCTCCTGTAAAAAGTAGAATGCGCCGGGAAGTAATACGGCAACGGTGCCGCTGTGCGCCATTGCCGCTACGCCCGCGTCATCGAGATACTCAATATGATCCGCCGACAGCCCGCGATAGCGACTGACCAGCGCGGTGCCGCCGAGGTTGGACAGCTGTTCGACATGGCCCTTAATGGGGATCCCCAGTGCCTGCGCGGCCTGGAATACCCGCTCGCTTTGCGCGAGGGTAAATCCGACGTTTTCGCAGAACACGTCAACGGCCTCGAACAGCCGCTTTTCCCACAGCGCTGGCAGCATGTGCTGGCAAACATGATCGACATACGCATCGGGATCGTTACGGTACTCGCGCGGCACGGCATGCGCTGCCAGCAGCGTCGGGCTGATTTCCACCGGGTTGGTCTGGGCCAGACGCTGCGCCACGCGCAGCATCTTTTCTTCTGCCTCGTCGTTCAGACCGTAGCCCGATTTGATTTCAACCGTGGTCACCCCTTCACGCAACAGGCGTTCAAGCCGCTGCTGCGCCAGCTGTTCAAGCTGGTCAGCGGTGCTGTCCCGGGTGGCGCTGACGGTGGCGTTAATCCCGCCACCCTGGGCGCTGATTGTCTGATAAGAGACGCCATTCAGCCGCTGCTCCCATTCGGCCGCGCGATCGCCACCGAACACCAGATGGGTGTGACAGTCGATTAAACCCGGCGTCACCAGGCGCCCTTCCAGATCGATTGCGCGCGGCAGGTCTGCGGGCAGATCGGGTTCGGGGACAATCGCCAGAATCGTCTCGCCGCGTACAATTAAGGCCCTGTTTTCCAGCAGGCCATACGGTGTGCCGTGGCTGGGATCGAGGGTCGCGAGGCGCAGGTTACGCCAGATTACGTCATCGGGATGAAGTTGCAGCATCGGGCTTTCACTTGTCATGGGTTGTATAGACATTTATTTTGATTCTCTGCGCCCTGTCAATCGCCTTTACCGAAAATGTTAGTTATTTGTGACAACTTTCCCGCTAAGCGTGGGAATAAAAAGTAACTTTTTTACACTCAACTAAAAGTTTCAGTAGTATTTTTAGATTATCGCTACAGCTATCACGATTTGTCATAATTAGAGTGACATCTATACTAAAAATTAGATTGATAGGTGAAGGATGCGTCAAGGGAGTCAGAGCAAGATGAATCATTTCTACCACCTTGTAGAGACAAGCCCCGTTATAGACATAGGTGATGTGAAGGTTGCTGATGACGGAGGTTCTTTCAGTGTTGAAAGGTCTATGCCCTTTAAAGGCGTATTCATGCTGCTCACCAGTGAAGGGGTGCCAGTATTTGAACCGAATGCCTTCATCCTTCATCGCCGTATCGTTGAGGGGGTAAAAGATATTAAACCAACGTGTTTTCACTTGTTGCGGTATTACCGATTTCTGGATGCCAACTCCCTCAAGTGGGACGACCACGAAGAACAGCTGCAACGCTATCCCATATTTCTATACCGCGCATATCTCATTGGTGAAATCGAAAGAGGCACACTGAGCCACAACACAGCCGTGGTTGCATTGTCTATCGCAAGACGTTTTTACCTGTTTTGTTACCGACATGGCTATATTTCAAAGCTGCCTTTTGAAGTGACAGGCGTGACGAAATACGGACAAACGACGACAGACTGCTCTATTCGTAGTCAAACAAGAGATACCAACCTGCAGCCCTTAAACGAACTCGATCTTCAACATGTAAGAGACAACTGGTTTAGCAAAGGTCTGTCCAGAGAATTTCGCCTGATGGTCAGTGTCATGCTCTGCGTAGGGCTTCGAGCAATTGAGGTGGCAAATATTAAACCTGAACATTTTGCAATCCCAAAAGGGTTTAACGGCAAAACATTGACAGGTATCTGGATTGGGTCCGACCACAATTGTAAAACGAAATACGGCACCAACCGTCAGGTGTCTATGCCTGTTTGGTTGATGGAGTCGATAAACCGATACCATAAAAGTGAGCGATATAAGAAGCGGCAACAACTGTATTTCATGAATACAGGTGACATGAATCCGCCAGCTTTCATCAACAAGGACGGTAATAGCTTTACGACCCAAAGCCTTAATACACTCTGGGGGAAATTACGAACAGCAATCCAGGAGAACAGCAACCCGCATTTCAAGCACAAGCAGCATGATTGCCGAGCCACCTTTGGAGCATACAAACTTGATTCATTGGCACAAATATCAGAGTTGTCGATGCTGCAAGCACTGGAAATCTTAAAGAAAGAAATGGGCCATAAGGATCTCAATACGACCATGCTGTATCTCAAGCATCATGATGGAAATCCGGAGAAGAACCAGATCCCTGAGATAACCATGAATTTGCTGGAGGGTGAGGAGATTACATGACCGACGACTCACATAAAAGGGAAAACGCACGCACCTACCGCTCCATCCCTACCAATGAAATGGTTACGGACAATACACTGACCAATATCATTAAATGGAAGTATGTTTGGCAAAACGGCGGCGGAACCAACTGTAGTTGTGATTTTACCGCGTTTAAAGCGTATGCCACCGATGACCATATTCGTTTACTGATTTCCAAGTTTGAACAATCGGGATGGCGGGAAGCGTCAAAAGTATCGAGTTTTATGCTTGTCCGACGTGTCCTGGCGCATGCATTTAATAAGCAAAGCGGTGAGCAAAAAACCAACGTAGAGTTCTCACCGGAAACCTGCACTCAGTTCATTCATGCGCAATACCTGTCTATAGTAAGCACTGGAAAGGGTCTGGACGGCAACCTCATTAAGGCAACAACGCTTGGTCTAATGGGTTCGCAACTGAATTCATTCCTTAGAAAATTTGGCTTCGGACAAATACCCAAAGCGGCACGAAACCTTAATGCCCGCTCAGCCGAACTGGATTCAAATAATTACACCGTCAAAGAACTACGTACCATTGCTTATGCGTTGCTGGAAGATCGCAGCAGGCTGTTATCGTCATATCAGGATGACACGTTAAAAAAGTTTGAAAGAAGAATTACGTTCGACAAACTGGTTTACAATGCGGTGTTTCTGACAATTTATTATCTGGGCACTGGACAGACGGAAACGCTCAGTATGTTTTTAGAGGATGAATGGGTTTGCCGGGAGTCTGGTGCAGGACGCATCAGCATTGAGGGCTTTAAGACTCGAGGAGATAAGGTTGAGCTTCGCACATTTACCCCGCGAGCAGTGTGTAAAAGTTTCTTTGAATCACACCTCGCATGGTCAAAGGCGCATTCAGTAAGTCTCGGCCTGGATAAGCATCACCTGTTTCGAAAAATGAACGGTAAAGCGCCTACTGCATTAAATCTTTCTTGTTACGCTCGTCAATACCTGGTCAAACACTCAACACGCCTCCAGTCGTTAATTGAAAGCCGTCCGGATTTTCGGCTGAATTGTATCCTGCTGAAGTCCTCCATTAAGCAGTTTGCCGAACAAAGCATGGGCAGAGCGAAGGCGGCTGAAAATACGCGCAATGCAGAGTCAACCTACGGTAATTATAACTACGGCAAGGTCTCGAAGTCTGAAGCAAGAAATCAACTGGCGGTGGGTTTATCAGCATTGCATTATTTAGGGGAAAATCCCAGTGGTGGCACAGTACTCGCGGTTGGCAAGGCCAAAGAGACTGTCGGTAAGGTACTCTCAAATGCAGAATGGCAGGTGCTAAAAAGTAGCGATACCAGGGCTCAGGTCGTAGAGAATCTCAACGGCGGATTCTGTAAGGGTGAAAACACACCAGAATTTCGGGAGTTCCAGAAGGCCGTCAACCGGGCGGGAATTCTCAGTGACGAAGAGAAGTCAGAACTGGGATGCGGCTTTGTCATAAAGTGTTTTGGTTGTGCCAATTTCGGTATTGTCGATGATCCTCATGATATCTGGCGCTTGTTGTCCTTTGAAAAACGTTTAAATGAAGCCATGCTCGCTCACCGAAATGTAGAGCATTATTTGACCAACTTTGGTGAGATCAAAGCCTGCCTTAATAAGCTCAAGGAGCAATTTAAAAAATCGCACCTGGAAGCTGCAAAGAAGCATTTGGCGCGCGAATGTCACCCTCTATGGGATGAACAATCAGTAATAGATATATTCAGGGGTTAGTCATGTTCATTATCAGTCGGGATGTCGATAAATTTAAAGAATACGCTTTACCTCAAGCCTCTGGTCAGTTTGCAATGCCGACTGACCACACTGTGGTCAGCATTGATAAAAATGGTAAACCGGTGTCTTACTTTGCCGATGACATCTGGGATTACAATGATTTTTTTAATCGTACGAATGCCTCTAAGAATCTATACAAGATCAACTTTCACCCTGATAAACATAACCCGAAATTGCTCACAGAATTGAAGCAGCGCATCTATTTTCTTATTTGGGGTGCGAAGGGAGAACTATTGCACATGGAGGACGACACGTTTCGCACATTCGAACAATGCTGGCATATAGCGAAATTTGCAAATGTGGCGATGAGAGTGTTTAAAGATACTGACATTGACTCCTTCTCGTTGTTCAGTAATGAACTGGTCTTCAGCCAAATACTTCATGAAGGAAAGGCATTTAGCGAGGGCTCATTAAAAATTAATCTTCAGGCACTGAGCGTCCTCACGCAGGTTAATTCGCACTTTCCAGAACATTTACGATTCGAGTTAGGACTGCCGGAAGGAAAAAGTTTAAAGCAATTAGCCAAACAATATTCTGCTAGCGGAAAAGGACATAACCCCACAGTGATCCCCGCGATTTATGAGCAACTGATGGGGCGATTAATGCAGGATGTGAATAGCGCCTACGAAAGACTTCCCTATCTTCAAGATGTCAAAGTGTATGCCAGACAATACGCCCTGACGGACCGACTGGCTGTGAATGAATTCAAGATATTTGAGGGTGCGTGTTTTATGACTCTGTCTGCCTTCACTGGTATGCGTATCAGTGAACTCACCCAGATAGATGCCAGCTCATATAAGGAAATTGACCTTGACGGTATCACACTTTGTACGCTGCGCTCATGGACGAACAAGCTAGAGAAACTGCGCCGAGAGGATGTGTGGGCCTGTGCACCTATATGCGAAAAAGCATTGAAAGTTCTGGCCGCCATTAATGATGACTACCGTTCAATTAAGGGGAATATTCATCGTTCGCCTCGTTTCAGCTTCGAAAGGCGTTTTGGGCAGGGTTCTGGCATCAACAATCAGATGGCCGAGGTTACTTTAAATAGAACAAGTCTAAGTTACTTGTTTTCGAATTACTCAAAGCACCTTGATATTACCTACGACCCCATAGAGATGGATGAAGTATATAAACTGCTTAATCCAATGGTTTCTGATAGTTATAATCCTATAAAGGAAAAGGAGGACGGTACGTTTTACTGGCATTTTACCACTCACTCGCTCAGACGAACCTTTGCGCATTTTGTTGTGGGAAATGGCCTGGTGTCATTGGCCGCACTTAAGCATCAGTTCAAACATATCAGCCTGGCCATGACGGCGATCTACGCCAGCCACTCTGAGGTGCTTACTCTGATGGGTATAGAAAACCCAGCCAGTATTAAAAAGGCTGTGGAAGACGCTGAAATGGAAAGCCACAGAGCCTATCTGCAAGACATGATAAATAATCCAGAACAGCAATCGGGTGGCTTTATGAAGAGCTTTGAGGGAGACCCCAGGGTAATGACTGAAGCACAATTCGATGCGCTGGTGAATAGCACTAAAGGGGCTAACAAGTCAGTAGGTTATGGCCGATGTTTCGCGGGTGAAAAGTGTAAGATGACTCATATATTTGAGCCATCAAGTTGCGTGGGACGCGACTGCGAAAACCTGAACATAAATCAGGCCGAAGCCAAATGCTGGCAAGAGCGACATAAACGCCTTTGCGAGAACGTGCAGCAGATGAAAAAGTTGGGTTTTTACAACCGCAACACGCTGGCCCGTGAGTTAACCGATATTCGCTCTGCTGAAAAAGTAATGGCAGACCATAATATAGCCTTCGAACGCTTTGATTTAGGAGCATTGTAATGCTTGACGTCAAAACTAAACTTGAAAAGGCTCTTGAAGCATTAAAGAAAGAGAAGAAGAAAATCAACCCGTCGGCTGTGGAAAAACGGGCTGGTGTTGCTAATGGTTCGCTAAAGAACCATCCGGTATTGCGGGAAATTGTGTTGATAGAAAAAAACAAATATCGGCAGTCAAAATCTGATACAGCACCAGTCGTGAAAAACAGACGTAATACCGTCGAAAAAGAACGGTACGATGAACTGGAAGCGAGAAACAACAGGCTGAAATTAGAGAACAGTCAGTTTCAAGCCGAGATGAAAACGATGGCAGACTCTATTGCGCAACTAACCTGGGAACTGCATCGTTATAAAACAGCCACATACAAGGATTCATCGAATGTGCGTACAATCAAAAAGTAATGCTTCCGAAAGGCTCACTGAATATCAGCAAAATCTTTTAAAAAGAATTAATAATGTCGCGGTTTCGCTGATGCCTGAGTTTGAAGATAAAAACCAGGCAGTGGACGCGTTAATGCTGGATGACGGATCTTTGTTGCAACTGCTCTGTTCCATTCAGATGAAACAGAAAACTCGTACGTCAGACGACGAGGCGCAAGAAGCGCGACGCCGTCGCGAAGACCTAGAGGCTTTTTACAGCGATCTGCAAGAACTCGGCGGCGTTGTGAAAGTGAACTTCGTAGCCGATACGCTGGGCATTACACGCCAGGCCGTGAATGTGCGAGTGAAAAATAATCAGCTTATTGCATTTAAGAAAAACGGTGATTTTATCTTCCCTGTATTCCAGTTCACTCATAAAGGGCTGGTACCCGGCTTTGAGGAAATCATGCGTGCGTTTGATGAGGACACTCATCCGCTGCTAAGACTGAACTTGTTGAAAGCACCAATTCAACTCGATGATGGCGTGTCTAAAACCCCGATTAAGATAATGCAGGAGGGCGCAAAGCCTGAAGAACTGGAACTTGCAATACGTGCGGCAAGACTGTTTGGAAGCCATATTTCCAGTTAGCAGCGTCAGCATGCCCCTTGTTGAGAATTAACTTCAGCTATCAGTGTTGCTCTCGAAAGTCACAAAAGGGGTTGCGTATGAAGATCTAGAATCAGGGTAAGATCTTCTGTGTTTCGGATATGGTAAACGCCGTAGAGTCACGTCCGCTATGAGCTGTGAGTTCAACCGATGGATGCAACACATTGGTTAAACTCACAGCACAAAGCGGACATTCCATCTTTGCCTTACCCAGTACTTCTTAACTTAGCCATACAATATGGCTACTTTTTATTCAGTTGAGCAATCAGAGCTACTTGCTCTGTTTCAGTCATGTTTGCTATCAGCCTGGCTAATTCTGCTGTCAGTTCGCTTTCACAAAAGAAGTAGTTTATCGGGACTCCAAGCTCATCGGCCATGCGCTTAAGGGTATCAATATCTGGTATGTGCCTTCCTTTCTCATAATGGTTCATGCGACCACTCGCTGAGCTTGGTTCCATACCAATTCGGATACCCAATTCTCGCTGAGTGATCCCGGCTTTGGTTCTGGCTGCTTTGAGCCTGTCAGGTATCGGGTTTGGGTGAGCCACGTAATCATCATCGTTGCCTTAGAGTGCTTAGATTGTCTAAGTTTCGCCAGTTTCTGTATACTTAGCAATCCTAAGTTTATAAGTTTGGAATTTTGTTAATGAAGTCTGCAGTAAAGTTGCATCCCTATATCTATAATTTATTGATAGATAAGGATTTTAAAGAGTTCAGTGCTACTCACCTCAGGGATGCATTATTGAAAATTACGGATGAATACATCTATGTGACCGAAGCCAGAAAGTTCATTTATCGCCAGCTTCTCCGTCTAGAGGCACTGGGATTTATATGTAAAATTGATAAAAGTGATGGGCGATCCAAGAAGTTGTATAAAAAAACGCAGCTCTTTTATTCCACGACATTCACATCGGGAAAAATGCCCAAAAATTCACGCCTTCAGACTGTGCCAGCAAAAGTTGACACAGAAGCATCTGATGTAGATATCTTTTTGAATGGCCTCAAAAAAGAAAAGCTTATTCACGAGGCCAAACTTGCCGTCGTTCTTAGCGAAATCGAGGAGTATCAGTCTCTTATGGAGCGGTTTCCAACCAAGAGAACATATTTGACAGACCTCTATCAGCAGGCAAAAAATCAGTCGGCTGCATTACTTGGTAGAGTGACGGCTTTATCAAAAGTACTTGGACAGGAAAGCAGTGAGCATCATATATGCTGAGGGAATGGCAGAGTCAGTGTGCTGATGCAGCGCTAAATAAATATCAATCTGGGTCGCCACATTTTTTATGTCTTGCTTGCCCTGGTGCCGGCAAAACTGTAATGGCTGCGGAGGTTGCAAAGCGAATGCTAGAACTTGATCTGGTAGATATCATCATATGCTTTGCCCCTTCAACAGCGGTGGTTTCATCGATAAAAAGCACTTTCTCTCGTATTCTAAAAAGCAACTTTTGTGGAAGTCTGGGAGCTGTTGGAGCTGCTTACACTTACCATAACCTTATGTATTTTGATGAAAACTTCTGGGATGCGTTACAACGACACCGGTTGTTAGTCATTTTTGACGAAATTCATCATTGCTCAGGCGATTCACTCGATAATGCCAATGTTTGGGGTGGGGAAATACTTACTCAAGTTCAAAAATGTGCAAACTATACGTTGGCGTTAACCGGAACCCCATGGCGAACTGATAATGTGCCGATAGTTTTATCAAATTATACCGATCCGGATGGTGAGATTTTCTGCGACTACATCTACGGCTTGCATGAAGCCATTATCGATAATGTTTGCCGTAAGCCTAAGATTGCGCTTATCAATAGTGATAATTTAGTTTTTTCTTCAGACGAGATCACAAAAAGTTTCGGTTCTGTCTCAGAATTCTTGAGCGAAACATTCATTTCTTATCAATCGATACTTTGGCACCCCGAAGCAATGAAATATGTCATTAAAGCCGGGTGCGAAAAACTTCGGGAAATCAGAAAGGTTAACTCTGATGCAGGTGGTCTGATAGTCGCTTCTTCAGTTGAGCATGCGTACCTGCTTCTGGCTATTCTGGAAAATGAATTCGCGCAAACCGCAACGATTGCGACATATCATGATAAAGAAGCACTTTCAAAAATCCAGCATTTCCGGCAAGGAACTACCGAATGGATTGTTAGTGTCGGCATGATCAGTGAGGGTACAGATATCCCACGACTTCAGGTGTGCTGCCACCTGAGCGCCATTAAAACTGAACTTTACTTTAGACAGGTGCTTGGCCGTATTCTTCGTGTAAATCAAGGAAAAAACCAAGAGGCTTGGTTATTTACGATAGCTACAGAAGAATTAACCTTATACTCGGAAAGGATAGTTAAGGATTTACCTGAGGATTATAAAATTTTGCAGGAATCGCATGAGTCGCCATCAAAAAAAAGAAGTGGTAATTTATACGAACCGTTAGAAAAAAAGCAGAATAATGATACGAATAAAGAAGAGAACTTTTCTCTTGAAATGGATTTTAATGAGAGCCACCAATCAACCTTCCAAGTAAAAGAGAACACTAACTCATTGAAAATAAACTCATTATATCAACAGGTTATAGATGCATTCCTATTCTCAACTAACTAACGTGGATATCACTTAATCTTTTAGTTTCCGCTTGTAGCCCGGATGCGTTTAACCTGTCCTGGCCGATGGATTTTGTCATGGATGAAATTACCACCGGTCGCGAGATTATGTGATTAACCAGTGACCTGCCGCCAGGATTAGATACAACCTTCAGTTAGTAATGTCGGTTGGTTTTTCTTCATATTTCCCGTTTCGCCAGCCCGCGGCAAATTCAGCCGGAGTCTGGTAGTTCAGAGATGAATGTGGACGGCACTCGTTATAATCCTGCCGCCAGTCATTAATCGTTTTCCTTGCGTGGACTATATCGCTGAACCAGTGTTCATTGAGGCACTCATCTCTGAATCGTCCGTTAAAAATTTCAATAAATCCGTTCTGAGTCGGCTTGCCTGGCTGGATAAGACGCAGTTCCACGCCATGCTCAAAGGCCCATTGGTCCAGTGCGCGGCAGGTAAATTCCGGTCCCTGATCGGTTCTTATCGTAGCCGGATAGCCGCGAAACAGCGCGATGCTGTCGAGAATACGCGTGACCTGCACGCCTGAAATCCCGAATGCAGCGATAATCGTCAGGCATTCCTTCGTGAAATCATCCACACAGGTCAGGCACTTGATCCTGCGACCGTTGGCAAGTGCGTCCATAACGAAATCCATCGACCATGTAAGGTTCGGCGCATCCGGGCGAAGAAGCGGAAACCGTTCGGTCGCCAGCCCTTTACGGCGTCGTCTGCGTTTTACGCTCAGTCCATTAAGGTGGTAAATACGGTATACCCGCTTGTGATTGACGTGAAGGCCCTCCCTACGCAGCAACTGCCAGATGCGCCGATAACCAAAACGTCTGCGTTCAAGCGCCAGCTCAGTAATACGTCCTGATAAATGTGCATCAGCAGCCGGACGCTGAGCATCATAACGGCAGGTCGACAGGGACAAACCTGTAAGCCAGCAGGCACGACGTTGCGACAGACCGGTCGCATCACACATCAACACCACGGCTTCCCGCTTCTGGCCTGTCGTCAGTACTTTCGCCCCAGAGCCACCTGAAGCGCCTCCTTATCCAGCATGGCTTCGGCAAGCAGCTTCTTGAGCCTGCGTTCTCTTCCTCAAGCGACTTCAGGCGCTTAACCTCGGGCACCTCCATACCGCCATACTTCTTACGCCAGGTGTAAATGATGGCGTCGGAAATAGCGTGCTTACGGCAGAGCTCACGGGCAGAAATCCCGGCTTCAGCCTCGCGGAGGATACTGATGATCTGTTCGTCGGAAAAACGCTTCTTCATGGGGTTGTCCTCATGTGGCTTATGAAGACATTACTAACATCGCGGTGTATTAATCAACGGGGAGCAGGTCACTGTTCCAGTTCATTTATAAGCAATTGCAAGACTTTACGAGGACTCTCAGTTCCCTGAGCGAGCCCCTTCCCGAATGCGCTCCGGTAGGGCATCCACTCAGAAGAGAACAGATTGGGTCTCAGGTCAGAAAGATAATGTGTTGAAGCGGCAAACTCGCACATAAGTTGCTCTGCTCTGGCCATCAGTCTCTCTTTTGCTTCAGCGTATCGGTCCTGGTCATTTCGTTTAAACTCTTCATCAAGTACCTGGCTGTGATGGCCATTGCTCAGGACATAAAGCCGGATATCAATATTGCTGTGATGGTGCATTAGAACGGACAGGGGTTACTTAAAGCAAAGGTCATCAGTTAATGAGTTTCATTCATCAGTGAGTCGTGAACTTCCCCGGTCTACCTCACAGAATTCCGGGGTTATGAGAGCTCAGATAGCCATATTTCGCAGAGGAGGGCCTGAAAAAAGCATGAGTTTGCTGTTTCCTTCATATGCCTTCAGGGTCAGAGTATGCGCGGTGTTACGCGCCGGGAATACCGGCACCTCAAGGTGATTCAGATTAAACGGCTGACCGTTGACCATGGTTGAACCAAAAACTGGCATGACAAAAGCGGTACAACCGGCCTCTACAGGGACAGATATTTCTCCTTTCTCATCAAGTGATATATCAAGGATCATTACGTTTGTGGGCAATGTCAGTGGCGAAGATTTCCCGGCGAAATTTCCTGCGGGTATGCGTACCTTCGCTCCTGGTACGATCAGAAAGGGTACATCCTGTGGCGCCAATGTGAGAGCTCTGGGGGCCTTGTGCTTAAGCTCTGCGGGCAGATCAATAAAGATTTGCAGTGCATGAACCGTCTTTCCATTCTCAGCCGGAACTTCTTCATGAACAATACCGCGACCAGCGGTGGTCCAGTGCATGCCCCCCGGAAAAATAGTGTTTTCCGTACCGATATTGTCTCGGTTATGAATTCCCGTCTCGGAATCGAGAAAAACATATGATACAGCGGAGAAACCAGCATGCGAATGAAGAGGAAATGTCGGGCCACTCATCCAGGCGTGATCGATTCCAATAAAGGGATCAATCAGAGCTGCCACATTGCGCAGCCCAAATGCCCTGAAACGGTTGCCATGATTGGCTCGCTGTAGAGAAACGATGTCAGGCATAATCATCTCCTCAGGACTCAGCGGTTTGGATCAGGCTGGGGTAATCCGTATAGAACTTCTCAGTACCACCAAAGAAGCCTTCCCGATGTGGTTCGTTCATCGGTACATTTTTTTTCAGGCGTTCAGTAAAATCTGGATTAGCAAGGACCAGCGAGCCATAGGCTTCCAGGTCTGCCAGACCTGTCGCTATATCTAAACCTATGTTCTCACGTGGGCGGCCTGGTCGGTTCAGGATCAGTTTTCCCTGCCATAAGTTGCGAATGTCCGCGAGCAAAGGCTCATTACCCTGGTGCATAATATGCACATAGGCCAGTTGTAGTTTGTTAAGTTCACCTATCAGGTAACGGTACAATTCAGGGCCGTCCTTTCCTTCATCGATACCCCACATGGACGTCCCGGGAGACAGACGAATACCTGTACGCAGGGGACCGATCTTGTCCGCGATCCGTTTCGCAATTTCAATAGCAAACCGGGCCCGGTTTTCTACTGAACCACCATATTCGTCGGTACGGGCATTGGCACTGGCCGCCAGGAACTGCTGGATCAGATAAGCATTAGCACCATGGATCTCAACTCCATCAGCACCTGCTTCAATAGCACGTTCCGCCGCGAGAGCGAAATCATCAATAGTGGTGTGAATTTCAACTCGGGTAAGTGCACGTGGTACCGGGATATTCTGCATCCCCTTAGCCGTGAACATCTGTGTATCCGGGTCGATGGCGGACGGAGCGACACCCTGACGGTGATGCGGGGTATTATCCGGATGGGACATTCGCCCGGCATGCATGAGTTGGATGAAAATGCGCCCGCCCCTGCCATGGACGGCCTCAGTGATGTGCTTCCATCCATTGACATGGGCGTCACTGTAGATCCCTGGAGTATTCAGATAGCCCTGACCATCCTCTGATGGCTGGGTGCCCTCACTGATAATCAGGCCAATTCCGGCGCGCTGAGCATAATAGAGCGCAGCGAGTTCCCCAGGCGTGCCGTCAGCATTAGCACGGCTGCGGGTCATGGGCGCCATTACAAGACGGTTATGCAGGTTATGTCCACCAAGTGAAACGGCATCATAAATGCTTGTCATAATTGATCCTCATGTTGTGTCAGAGAAAGTTCAGCAGGCCTATGACGTTACTTTTCTGAGATACCCGTTCGTGCGATCAGTGCACTTGCTGCTGACATGAACGTACGAATATGAGTCTCCGATAAACCTTCCGAAGAGAGAATTGCCTGGCCTTTACGGTTAAACAGCACGCCGCTGTAACCACCAAGGTCATCTGAAACCAGTAGCGGGGTAATGCTTCTGGCGTAGCTGTCTGCAGTAGGAGCAAACCAACCAATCAAGGTCTCCAGTACTCGGGCCTTGAAAGAATCTTTACCCAACCAGTTATCGCGAATGTTGGTTTTAATGAGTCCCGGGTTCAGTCCGAAGACAGAGATATGGGGGTAATGATTTGCTGCCTGAAGAACCAGCATTTCATTACCAGCAACGGTATTCATATGAACGGGTAAGGCTTTGTAAGACCTTTCAGCATTAAGATCATTTGCCTTGCCGATCTGACCACTGCCGGGGTAACCCATGATGAATACGCGAGGTTTGATCCGATCGCCCGGTCGCAGCCTCCCAAGGCGGGGGGCAGTGGCATCAAAAATAACTTTCCGGTTCAGAAAGCTGACAGCCAGGTCACGCTCAATACCTTCTGCCGTTTCCTGGCGCTGGGGTGCAGCAAATATGCCGGTCGTGAAGATAAGCATATCCAGTGTTTCGGCAGGCAACGCTGTTGCTACGCGCTGGGCTTCGCTCATCAGGCTTAAATCGGCCTGTAGGAAGCTGATCCCTGATTTTCCTGCATCGCGGAATGTCTGGCCAACCACAAGGACATCTGCGCCGTGTGCGGCCAGTTGCTGGCTCAGAGCACGGCCAATGCCTCCGGTTCCACCAATAATTGCTATCTGCAATCCCTTAATTTTCTGGTTAACATTACCACTGTCATGCCATGAAATATTTTTGTCCCGCTTCATAAAAATGCTCCTGAAAATGAATAGAACCATCATCGCCCGCTTCCACATCTGGATAAAGATGGTATTTTGGATAACATTGGTCCAAAAATGGAGCACTTAAAAATGCAGGATTACCTTAAAGACATGGCTTTATTTGTCGAAGTGGTTAAGGCCCGGGGGTTTCGCAAGGCTGCAGATATACTGGGTATCCCGAACTCAACTTTGTCGCGCAGAATTAGTGAGTTGGAAAAGTCGATTGGCCTGAGATTGCTCCATCGCACAACACGTAAAATCGAGTTGACTGAAGCCGGACAGATTTACTTTGAAAGATGTAAGCGCATCGTTGAAGAAGCACGCCTGGCTCATGAGCAATTGGGAGAAATGCTTGCCCAGCCCAGCGGAGTGCTCCGGGCATCATTACCGGTGGACTTCGCTGTCACTTATCTGGCCCCCATTATTGCCGAGTTTGCAGATCAGTATCCCGGTATCACCTTCGAATTTGATTTGGCTCCGAGGCGGGTTGATCTCGTAAGCGAACCTTTCGATGTGGCAATCCGCATGGGAGAGTCTGAAAACTCTCAGCTGATTTCCCGATTATTGGCCACATTGACGCCCTACCTGTATGCATCTCCGGGGTATCTCGCCCGCTCCGGGGAGCCCACAAGGCCTGAAGATCTTGAGCAACACGACTGTTTTAACATTGTTCGGGGAGGGGAATGGACCTTACACTCTGGAAAGCACATAGCTAGGGTGCCAGTTACAGGGCGTTTTTCATTAAATAGTGTTGGTATGCTCAGACGACTGGCTGTTCTAAATATGGGGATAATACTCTTGCCTGAAGAGATCGTCGCCGACGAGTTGGCGAGTGGGAAATTGAGGCGTATTCTGCCTGACTGGCATGGTACACCGCAATCAGTTTATGCCATAACAGAAACCCGCCTGGTTCCTGCGAAAACACAACGTTTCATTGAGTTTATGAGGTATCGGCTTCAGGGCATCGGAGCGTATAAAGAACTTAATTAACGGGGGTGATGGCCTGCCCCTGATGAATAAAGGCGTGAATATTATCCAGTACGAGTTGTTCCATTGCTTTCCGGGTCTGAGTTGTACCACTGGCATAATGTGGGGTTAGGATGACGTTTGGCCTGAAAAGCTCCTGCGGAACGTCAGGTTCGTTGGCTAACACATCAAGCGCGGCACCGGCAATGATACTATTTTCAAGTGCACTGATTAAATCAGTTTGCTTAACAAGGCTTCCCCGTGAAATATTAACCAGATATCCTTTGTTGCCTAACGCAGCCAGTACGTCTTTGTCAATAATGTCGGTATTATGTATAGACGCATTTGCGGCAATGATCAGGATATCAACTTTTTCAGCTAATGAACCAATGGAGTCAACTCTTTTGGCTGGAATATCTGTAGCTTTTGAATCAGTATAATACACGTCACAGTCGAAGGCACTCAGGCGATGATATATCGCCCTTCCAACCCGGCCCAGCCCAAAAATCCCCACCTTACACTTACTGAATTTACTCGTTAATGGATATCTGGATTCGTTCCATTTACCATCCCTGACGAAATTGTGCGCAGGGATTAATTCACGTGACAGCGCCAGACAAAAGGTCAATGCCAGATCTGCAACATCATCAGTCAACACATCGGGCGTATTAGTCAGCGTGATGTTCTGATTTTTGAGGTAGATCATATCTACCCCGTCATAACCGACTCCAAAGACAGTGATCAACCGTAGTGATGAGAATTTTTCAAGGTGTTCTGCGCGAAGTCTGCTTTCACCGTTAGCAATACCGATGGTTATGCCTGAATATATACCTTGATACTTCTCTGGAATGTCTTGTGTGGCATCAATTAAGTCAAAATCTTTTTTGATTTTACATTCAAGGGTTTCTGGGATGTTATCCAGCTTTACAATTCTCGTTTTCATTTTAAAACCTTTTCTGCACATAGGGTAAATAAATGTCATCAACGCGTTTGCAAAATATTCTGCTCAGGAAATGGATGAGATAAACCGTAACACTATTTTTTCTATACATGCTGAACATCCTGCTCTACTATCAGATATAATTCTTAGCGCATTTGGTTGAGAGTAATTGCGTTTTTATAGAGGTTTATATAATTTTTATGCTCACGGTATGGAATGCAGATCACTTTTTTGAAAAAATCGAAACGACACTCGGCGTGGATTACCTTTTGCGGGCTCGAGAAGGCGTGCCTGAGAAAGGAGTTTACATCCGACCGCATATGCACTTTCAGTATGAAATCATGTGGTTCCATAAAACGGAAGGAAGTTATAGCATTGGTAGCGAAAAATTCTCACTCAAAAACAATACATTGATTTATGTCAGTCCAATGGTTCTTCACGATATGGAACTGACGTTCACGGAAGATCATGAGCGATTTTTACTGCAATATGACAGTGCGGTGCTAAGTCGGTTAAAATATCCCTTTCCTACACCCAAGCCACATGCTGGCATCGTGACGCAGCTGAGCGAAGAGGAGGCTGAAAAACTACAGTTCTTATTTAAATGGTTTACGGAAGCTCATGAAACTTCTTCTACAACCTGCGATCTCAATCCGCTTATGATATTGTTATTAAATACTGTTTTTTATCATGCTTCAAGGGCTGAAAATATTTATACAGAAACGAATGATAATACTGCATTTGAAAACATTATTAATTATGTAATCGAACTGGAGAATCGAACATCTTTTCATATCACATTAAATGAAGCCGCAGAGTCTGTGGGTCTTTCGGCGAGTCATTTTTCCCGAACTTTTCGAAAGGTGATGCAAATCAGTTTCAAGGAATATTTGGTAAGGAAGAAAATAGCGTTATCTGCTGAACTGCTGACCAATACTGATGCTAGTGTGACGGATATTGCATATCAGTGTGAATTTACCGATAGTGCGTATTATTGCTATCAGTTTAAAAAAATAGTCGGCGTTACACCAAAGAAATTCAGAACGACAAGTAGAACAACCAAACAACTGTCTACCCGGCATGATATATAACTTTAAAATAACAATAAATATTGAAAATTGAAATGCTAAAATATCGAGTTTCTCTTATTTTTAATGCAAATAAATCATATGACCGCCAGGTAATCGAAGGCATAGGTGATTTTATTTCACTGACAGACTGCCAATGGGATATTTATATCGAAGAGTCTTTCTGCACCAGTCGTATAAGTGAAATAGTCGAGGTAAGTAACGGTATTATCGCAGATTTAGATGATCAGAACCTTGTCAAGATATTAGGTAACTCCCACACCCCGTACGTAGGCGTTGGGGGGTCATTTCATAATGTTATCGACTACCCGAAATGTAATTATGTTGCTACGGACAATTATGCGCTGATCCGGTTAGCTTTCGAACACTTGATGAAAAAGGGCATCACACATATTGCCTTTTATAATATATCTGAAACTCAGGAACGGCGTTGGGCAGCTGAGCGGGAAAGAGCCTACTATGACTTAACCAAGAAGCATTTCTTCTCACCCCAAGTCTATAATGATTATGATCCGGCCATTCAGAATCGGGATACAGCCTTGGTATCACTGACAACCTGGATGAAGACTCTCCCGGCTAATAGTGGGATCATAGCCGTGACGGATTCTCGTGCGCGCCACCTTTTACAGGCGGCAGCCTTGGCCGGTCTTAGAATTCCACAGGATATAGCAGTAATCGGTATTGATAATGAAGAACTAGTCAATTACCTGTCTCGCATCTCCCTGACAACCGTCGTACAAGGCACCCGACAAATAGGCTTTACCGCAGCACGGTTGTTACAAACTCAGCTTGAGCATGGAGAACAGTCATGGAAACGGATTGTTGTACCACCGGCGGGCATCAAGGAAAGGATGTCGACTAACGTTATGCACACATCAGATCCGCTGGTCGGACTCGCTCTTAAATTTATCAGCGAAAACATCCACAGGCAGTTGAAGGTGTCGCATGTCATTAACTATCTGAGCATATCGAGAACACTTCTGGACAATAAATTCCAGCGAGCACTGAGCTGTAAGGTACATACGGTTATCATTAGGGAGAAGCTTAGAAGATGCCAGACTTTACTCAAGAACAACACCATTCCCATCTCAGATATTCCACAACTGGCGGGCTTTCCCTCGATAAACTATTTCTATAACTTCTTTAGGCGTGAGATGAGCATAACTCCTGCGCAATACCGCCAGCAACATGCCGAAAGAAGGTAGGCGACAGGGGACCTGTCGCCCAGGGGCGTTATGCCGCAGATTTCTTATGAGAGATCGTCGACAGCGTTTTGTCGTTAAGGCTGTAGTTGCGCATGATCACAACCAGTAATGCGACCAGAATAGCCGGGAAGATTGTGAACAGCAGTCGGATAATTTCCCGAGCAGATTCTGGTTGGGTACTGGCTCCGCCTACGTAATTTCCCATTGCCAGAAGATATCCCACCAGAGCACCGCCGATGGCAATGCCTAACTTAATGGCAAAGAGATTAGTGGAAAAGACAATGCCACTGAGTTTCTTTCCACTTTTTTGTTCTTCAGCATCAACTATGTCAGACAGCATACTCCATTGGAGCGGTGTCGCGGCGAGCTGTATGATATTAATGACAATCACCAGAGTGAAAATCGCGACGATGTTGGTGCCTGGAACAAAATACATACCGAGAAGTAGTGCTGCTTCAAGCAACATTGATGCTTTAAACCCCTTCACTTTATCAATATTTTTGAAAACGGAAGCAGAGATCATTGCACCAAACACGCCCGAGGCAAGCGTTGCTGTCAGTAACAGGCTACTCAGATCCGGTCGGTTCATAATACTGTTCACAAAATACAGTGTGGTTCCCCCTTTGAACAGAACCGCGACCAGATTAACGACATTCAGAGTGAACAGAATTCGCCAGTCCTTGTTGGAGAGGAGAGTTTTAAGATCATCAAGAATACTGTTTTGCTTCGTAAGTTCTACATCTGTAGTGAACCGTTCTTTTGTAAGACCAAAACAAATAAAGAACAGAATGATACTGAGCGTACCCATAACCATCATGGTATAGAAATACCCATTCTGTAAATTGCCCTTACCCAAATAGGCCACGAGGGGAAGCGCCGTCAAGGAAACGATAAGTCCTCCCAGAGTACTCAGAGCAAAGCGCCATGATTGTAATGAGACTCTTTCCCGGGAATCATTGGAGATATTATTGATCATGGCGCAGTACGGTACATTAATGGCGGTATAAACCAGTGACAATAAAGTATATGAAACATAGGCATAAATTAACTTGCCCGTGTATGATAAATCTGGCGTATAAAATGTTAAACAGCAAAGTACACCGAAGGGAATAGCAAACCATAGTAAATACGGTCGGAACTGTCCGTACTTAGATTTAGTTCTGTCAGCTACGGCCCCCATCAATACATCGGTTACAGCATCCAGTACACGAACAGCCAGAAACATTGTGCCCATATGTGCTGGACTTAACCCAAAGATGTCTGTGTAGAAATATGCCATGAAGAGCATAACCGTCTGCCAGACTAAATTACAACCTGTGTCGCCAAGCCCATAACTTATTTTTTCTTTTACACTTATTGGCGTACTGTTCATAGATACTCCATCGGATCATCGGATTAGAATCAACATACTTGATTAATACGAGGTATACGTTATTGCTAAGGCCGTTCCCGTTATGTATAAATACTCCCGACAAATATAAGAAGAGTGTACTGTATGAGTGATGAATCTCCCGTTTTCGAGAAAATCCCGGTGCGGGCAGGTGACTTGTTTACCTTCCGTGCTGATGCTATCAATGATTTCAATGGGATAGAGGTTGTACCCCATTATCATATGATGCATGAACTAATGTGGTTCAGAAAATCATCCGGAAGTTATACTATCGGAAATGAAAAATTTAACATAGAAAACAATATGTTGGTTTTTGTTCCTGCCCTGATGATACATGAAATGAGCATACCAGCGCAGCAGCAACACATACGCTATCTACTTCAGTTCGAAAAAGAGTGGCTTGAGGAGTACGAACTGGCGTCTGACACTTTGCATTGTGGCGCCGTAGCCGTACTGTCAGAAAGTGATGCCGAACGTCTGGAGATGCTGTTTAACTGGTGCGGGGAGTTTAATGATTTTAGTGATAAACTTTTCAGGTCATTGATAAAAAATATTCTCTTACATTCGTTCAATAAATTGAAGACATCAGTTCATATTACAGAACGTAATAGTAATGCTTATGTTGGCGATCTTATTGCACTTCTTAAGACTATTGATAAAAGTGAAAATTATGAAATAACTACCGAAGCTGCAGCTGCGGCCTGTAATTGGTCGAAGTCGTGGTTTTCGAAAACGTTTAAATCTACCTTCGGTATCAGCTTTAAGAAATTCATGCTTTTGCGCAAGCTTAACATTGCTATTAATTTACTGACCAATACTGAACTACGAATTAGTGACATATCTCAGCGCGCCGGATTTACCGATAGTGCATATTTCTGCCTTAAGTTTCGGGAAATGATGAGTGATACCCCTCTCTCCTTCAGAGAAAAGGTCAGAACTACACAGGAAGTAGGTAATGGACCGAGTTTGTGAAAAGTTGTAACCGCAGGCGTTTTGCTCTGAGTGTGATCAGCCTTTCATTATGCGCGCAAAAAAATTATATAAAACGGCTTAAACAATACATTTTCTTAACGTATTAAAGCCTATTTTTCATAACGAGAACGTGCTCGAAGTCGAAACGCGTTTATTATCCCTTTGTTATTAAAGGTATTGTTATGAAAAAATTAAGATTCAAAGAGAAAATCGGCTATGGTCTGGGTGATGGTGCTTCCAATATCATCTGGCAGACCATAATGCTATTCATGGCATATTTTTATACCGATATTTATGGGCTCAGTGCGTTTCATATGGGAACTATGTTTCTTGTTGTGCGTGTATTTGATGCTTTTGCAGATGTCTACGCCGGATATTTAGCAGATCACACAAAAACCAAACATGGTCAATTCCGCCCCTATTTATTATGGTTTGCTTTACCGTTCGGAATTTTTGGAGCATTGACGTTTTATACCCCAGACGTGGGTGAAACGGGGAAAATTATATATGCATATGTTTCTTATACTGTTCTTTCACTATTTTATTCCCTCGTAAACGTTCCTTACTGCGCCATGATTAACAACCTTTCCCAAGACCCTGATGAGCGCGTCTCGATGCAGTCATATCGTTTCGCCTTTGCTGCTCTTGGCGGAATTGTTGTTTCAGCGGTCGCACTACCTTTAACAAAGGTGCTAGGTAACGGCGATCTGCAGAAAGGTTACTTCTATGGCATGATTCTGATGGGCGCCCTGAGTACCCTTCTTTTCCTTGTCTGCTTCGCAATGACAAAGGAGCATTACATTAAAGAAGTAGATAAAAAACAGAAACTCAGCGGCCTCTATAAAGAATTACACATTCTTCTCAAAGACCAGAATTGGCGTTGTATTTTCAGCCTGAATGTAGTGAATCTGATTGCAGGGATTCTTAAAACAGGCGGCGCGATGTATTTCGTAAATTACTATCTACACCGCCCTGACCTGGTCAGCGTCATTCTCTCTATTATCTTAGGCGCAAAATTTATTGGTTCAATGTTTACAATCTCGTTGTACGGGAAACTCGACCGTTTGTTCGCTTATAAACTGGCAATGACCGTACAGGCCGGTGTAATGATGATGCTATTTTTCGTTCCTTCTCAATATATAGTCAGCATTTGCATCATTATTGGCGTTATCCATTTTATTAATTCTACAGCTACGCCTCTGCAATGGAGTTTGCTGAGTGACATCATTGATAATCTGGAGAAAAAATCTAACAAATCACTTAGCGGCCTTGTGTTTTCGACCAATATTTTTGCGATAAAAATTGGTATCGCTATCGGTGGCGCGATTATTGGCTGGCTCCTGACAATGGGTGGTTATATTGGCAATGCTCCCGTACAGACGGAATCCGCAACTCTGGTCGTCAGATTAATCTTCACGGTGATCCCAGCAGTTCTGTTGCTAAGCCTGATTTTAATATTGAAAAAATACCGGACCCACGAAAACACAGAAAATATGATGATTGGTGTCGCGGACAGTGAACCTGCTCGCCATTAAAACCTGATTACGGAAGATATGAGGAACTTAATTATGTCAGTCATTACTAATCCCATTATTGCTGGTTTCAATCCTGATCCGTCCATCATTCGGGTGGGGGAAGCGTATTACATAGCCACTTCTACGTTTGAGTGGTTTCCTGGAGTCAGTCTGTACAAGTCTTATGACCTACAAAACTGGAAGCGTATCGCATATCCCCTTAACCGGCAAACACAGTTAAATATGTTAGGTAACCCTGATTCCGGTGGTATCTATGCACCATGTCTGAGCTACGATGCAGGCCGGTTTTATCTGGTCTTTACGGATGTGAAAAATGTGGCGGGCAGATTCTGGGATGCAAACAATTATCTTGTTACGACAGACGATATCGAGGGAGACTGGTCCGAACCAACCTATCTGCACAGTCGAGGTATCGATCCTTCTCTGTTTCATCATCAAGACGGCACAAAATGGCTTGTCAGCATGGAAATGAGTCATCTGGATGGTGGCAAGCCGGGCTTCCCGAAATGGAACGGCATCATTATCCAGCAGTATGACGAGCAGGCAAATAAGCTGGTCGGGAAATGTCGCAAAATCTATGAAGGAAGTTCGCTTGGTACTACTGAAGGTCCTCATATCTATCAGCACAACGGCTGGTTTTATCTACTAACGGCAGAAGGGGGAACTTTTTATAATCATGGTGTGACGATGGCTCGTTCACGCAACCTCTTTGGTCCTTATGAAACCGATCCTATCGGACAAATGCTGACCTCTCGTTATGATTGTGACTTACCCTTGCAACGAGTTGGCCATGCCGATCTCTTTGAAACTCATTACGGTGAGTGGTTCATTGTGCATTTATGCGGGAGGCCGCTGCCCGCTAAAGGACGTAGCCCGATGGGCCGTGAAACGGCAATACAGAGGGTGTATTGGGACGATCAGGGCTGGTTAAGGTTAATGAATGAGAAGACAACGCCGGAGGTGGTGGTTCACACGCAGCAGGAAGAGCAGCCATGGCCGGAACTCCCCGTAAGGGATGAATTTGATTCGTCGTCACTGCCGCTTCATTATCAGTCATTACGCATCCCCTTAAGCGAGCACATGTGCTCACTGACTGCGCGCAAGGGCTGGCTACGGTTATGGGGTAGTGAGTCTCTCAGTTCGCGGCACTATCAGAGCCTATTAGCCAGACGACAAACCAGTTTCGCTTATATCGCGCAAACATGTGTGGATTTTTCCCCGCGTTCCTTCCAGCAGATGGCTGGCCTAGTTTGTTTCTATGACACGACTAACTATATTTACCTGTATCTGTCTTGCAACGATGAAGGACAGAGAACGATTAATTTGATGGTGAACGATCTCAACAGATTCACTATGGTCAGCGGTGGGGGAATCGTGATTGACGACCAGGGGCCTGTGTTTTTCAAGGTTCGTGTAAAGGGGGATGCGGCGTGGTTTTACTATTCGCTGGATGAGACCGAGTGGGTCCCTGTGGGAGGCTATATTGAATACAGTAAATTATCTGACGAGTATTTCAAGGAACGAAGCATCGAACGTTTTACCGGAGCATTTGTGGGAATGTGTTGTCAGGACTTAACTGGCGAACGGGCTTTTGCAGATTTCGATTATTTCTCATATTCAACAGATAATAACTAAGCGACTGCAGCACCTCTACTCTTGAGCACCACTTATAAAGTGGTGCCTTCTTTCTTCTGGTTCTGTGAATACGATCACCAGCATGAAGACATTTCTTATACCCTTGAAGGTGTTTGATATACCGCCATCAGATCGCGACAGGTAGACTTTTGTTATCAGAAACTGACGTTGATTGACAGGAGTAGTTGCCAATGATACAGAATCCCATATTCAAAGGATTTAACCCAGACCCGTGTATTTGCCGCCGAGGCGACGATTATTATGTCGCCGTATCTTCATTTGAGTGGTTCCCGGGCATACCTATTTATCATTCTCGGGACCTGAAAAACTGGCAACTGCTCACCCATGTGTTAAGTGATGATATGAAGCCTGACTTACGCAAGTTGCCTTCAGCTAAGGGCATATGGGCGCCGTCCCTTACATGGTGCGAGGAAGAAGAAACCTTCTATGTCATCTATGGCGTCATGAACTCAATGAACTCCCGCTACTTTGACGTTGATAATTTCCTGATCACGGCGAAGGATATCTCGGGCCCATGGAGTGAACCTGTATACCTGCACTCCGCCGGATTCGATGCTTCCATATTGCATGATACTGACGGACGTAAATGGATAGTCTCGCTGGAATGGGAGACTCGGCCCGATTATGAAAAACCTGGAGCAATTTGTCTGGTGGAATACTCACCCGAAGACAAAGCAGTTATTGGTTTGCCGAAACGAGTATGGGCTGGCGGAACCGACCGTGGCTGTATTGAAGCGCCTCATCTGACAAAACGTGGCAATTATTACTATATGATGACGGCGGAAGGTGGAACCGGCTACGGGCATGCAGTCACAATGGGACGCGCCAGGAATGTCTGGGGACCTTATGAAAGCGATCCGCAAAATCCGATCCTGACCTCATACCCGGAAAACTTTGATGAGCGACACGATGCAAACCATCTTAAGCCTCAGTATTTCAATCCGGAAACCTATCTGCAAAAAGCCGGGCATGGTAGCTATGTTGAAACACCGCAGGGAGAAGTTTATCTTGCCCATCTCTGCAGCCGACCGTTCCGTGAAGAGCTACGCTGTACGCTTGGGAGAGAAACGGCTATCCAGGAAATGCACTGGACAGCTGATAACTGGTTGAGACTGAAAGCCGGGGGGAATATCGCCCAGCATTTTGTTAACGAACCAAGTTTACCAGCCTGTCCGTTTGTATCTAAGACCGACACCGATCATTTTGACTCTCCAGCATTTGACAATAGTTTTTACTCACCCCGTATCGACTTCAGGCGTTTTGCTTCCCTGTCGAAAAGTGCCAGCAAAGTCACTATCAGGGGACAGGAGTCGCTGAGTTCAACGAACAAAATAAGTCTCCTGGCAAAAAAACTGACTTCGGTTTACAGCACTATCACGACGAAACTTAGCTTTATTCCTGAGGCCTATCAGCATAGTGCTGGTCTCGTGCTTTACTATGACAATATGAACTACCTCTACTTGTTAAAAACATACGAAGAGATTAACGACGGGTATGTGCTCTCGGTAATTCATATGGATAATGGCCTGCGGCGTGAGATCGCTAATCCGGTCACCATTGCGGGTGAGTCTGTTTATCTGCAAATCAGTATCGAAGGCCGTGAAACCACATGCTACTGGTCAGAAAAAGATGAAGATTATCGTCGCATCGGGGAGCGCTACGATACAACGTTATTCTCGGATGAGTACAGCCAGTATGGGGAATTTACCGGAGCATTTTTTGGGCTGGCTTGCGTTGATTCTGTGCTTCATCAGAAAGAGGCTCAGTTTGATTTCTTACGTTATGAAGCAGATGAAAGCCGCCTCATTGACTAGCCCAAAAGTACCCTGACTTACGTTTTAAGTATTTAACCTTCATCTTCAACTCTGTGCAGGTGAGGGTTAAATATGATGTCTCAGATGAGAATGTGATCGCTGGCACACGACATCAGCAAAAAAATCATATACCACCAACTATTTACTATTTCAGCCCACGCCACGAAAAGCTAAATTCGGTTATGAAAGACTTAATTAACCACGGGAAAGAAAAATGGATAATGACCGCGCACTACTTGAGGAAATACTTAAGCAAGAAACTGATCTGCAATTTCCTTCTTTCAGTAATATCGATGCTCTGGATCTTGGCACAATCCTTACCCAGGAAGCCATAAAAAATAAGCATTCTGTGGTTATTGATATCTCCCGATATGGCCAACAAATTTATTTCTTCGCCAATACAGGTTCATCTCCAGATAATGAAGAATGGGTTAAGCGAAAAAAGAATGTGACGAATCGATTTCGACACAGCTCATTACTGATGCGCTTAAAGCTTACAGAGTCATTTAATCAAAACGGCGTCAATCTTGACAGTAGTTATGCTCTTAGCGGGGGATGTTTTCCAGTCAATGTGAAAGGTATCGGCCAGATTGGCACAGTCTGCGTATCGGGATTGCCTGATACTGAAGATCATAAATTAGTTGTCTGATCCTACCCACGTAATGTGGACACGGCCCTAAGCGAGGTTCTGGTTTTCAAACTGTTCCGGGCTGAGTCCGCCACAGGCGCTGTGACGTCTCCAGCGATTGTAATCACACTCGATATAA